>SDBV01000022.1_pt1 | contig 141634 bp, 109 predicted proteins | sample 2277081 | NCBI WGS metagenome assembly SDBV01 (sample SAMN10402039, study PRJNA504765) | marine sediment metagenome | isolation source: marine sediment core GS10_PC15, 223 cmbsf | place: Arctic Ocean: Southern Knipovich Ridge | collected 2010 | reverse complement strand
TGGATGGACGATGACTTCTCGGACGTGGAGGGGCTGCCGGAGGGAATCGCCTCCATCTTCAAGCGGGGCGGCTTCCCCGAATTGAGCGATGACGAACTTGCCGAACTGGGCGCATGGCTGAAGGCCAATGCCAGCGAGGTCTATCACGGTCTGGACCGGTCGAACTTGGCCAGGGCCCCCCGCATAGAGGAAGCCAAGAAATGCTTCTGGGCGATCTATGAGTGCAACACGACCTTGCGGCGGGCCGTCGCGCCTACCGTGTCCCAGGGCGGCCAACAAGTGCCTTCGTTCGACGAACCTGGCGGGGCCGCATCTGCCCAGGACACGACAGGTTCAACCGATAGCCGGCCGCAAACGCAAGCGCCCAAGCGCCGCAAGCGGGGCCGCAAGAGGCTGCCACCCAAGGACGAACAGCGCCGTCGCGGGGTTCTTGATCGGTGGGAGCGCGCCAGCAGCGCGGGCATTTCCCGCAAGAAGTTCTGCGACGACGAGGGAATCACTATGAAGCGCTTAGAGAACTTCCAGCGCTGGGCGCAGCAGCGCGAGAATCGCGGGCAGTAGAACGACGGATTCACCCGACAAACCCGACAAATAGGCCGCCCCAAAGGCCCTTTCAAAATTCTGACAAGTTTTTTTCGGCCCTGCCAAGCCCTGTCCATTGGGGCTTCTTCATTTGCCCTCTTGGACCGCCCACCCGACAAATTCGTCCCGGAATTTGTCCGTAAAGACCGGGTCGATATTGAAAGTATACCCAGGCAGGCGATGCCTGCCAGCTTCATCCCGGGGCAAGGCCCCAGAAGGGATTTAAGATGAGCGAAGGGAAGACCGCCACCGACGGGCGAAACGTCGGCGGGGACCCAGCCCCCACGCAACTTGCCGGGATGCTCAACGTGGGCGAGCAGGCTGCTCCCCCATCGAAGTTACTTCTCAACACCCGCGATGCGGCCAAGGCATTGTCCATCGGCCTGCGCAAGCTTTGGTCATTGACTGACTGTGGCGAAATTCTCTGCGTCCACATCGGTCGGCGTGTGTTGTATGACCCGGCAGACTTGCAGACATTCATCGATCGGCAGAAGAGGGTTTTGCCATGAACCAAGCTTCTATTCGCCCCGATGAGCTGCCCGAATCGGCCCTGGGTGTTGCCATTACCTGTGCGGAGGGCGGGGAATGACGATTGGTAAGGCGCCAGCGATGCAGTTTTATGTAACCGATTGGACGGCGGATACCAACGGTCTGAGCCCTGCCGCCAAGGGGGCGTGGATTCAGATCCTCTGCAAGCTGCACCTCGCCAAACTCCGGGGCCGAGCGACGAGAGATTTGGCGGCCTGGGCGCGCGTTATTGGATGCCAACCGGCCGAGGCCGACAGATTACTGCACGAAATACGAAGCTCCGATTGCGCGAATGTCACATTTCGCGATGCTGGCGTTACAGTTGTGTCGCGGCGCATGGAGCGAGAGCGTAAGAAGCGGGAGGCGGACAAGTTACGGCAGCGGCAATGGCGGGCGACACATGACGGTCACAAAAAAGTCACAATCCCTTCTTCTTCTTCATCTTCAACAGCTTCTTCTTCTAAGAAGATACAACCCCCTATATCCCCCGTTGAGATTCCCGAGAATCTACGGACTCCAGCGTTCGAGGCGGCATGGGGCGAGTGGCTGATATACCGCAAACAAATCGGCAAGACCGTTCGTGAATCGACGGCCAAGAAGCAGCTATCCAAACTCTCGCGGGCCGGACCCATAGACGCCGTGGTGATGATCGAGGAGAGCATCGGACAAGGATGGACTGGCTTATTCGAGGTGAAAGATGACAAACGAAGCGGCAAGTCAACCGGAACCGATTACAGCCAAGGGTTTTAACCTGGACGGGATGGTCGATGGTCTCGCTGTCTGCGGCACCTGCGGGGCGAAGCAGACGATCCGGGTGCTGCCCAAATACGCAAAGGACTCGTTCCCCATGACCTGCGACAAATGCCGGGAGGAGCAGGAGGCGCAGGAGGAGACCGCGGAGGCCGCCCGCGTGAAAGCACACCGAGAGGAAACCTGGGGTCGGGCCTGCCCGCCGCTGTACCTCAACACCGACCCCATGCGGCTGAATCAGGATCGCCTCGCCGAGGTTCTGGCCTGGGAATACGGTGCTGGGGGCCTGTTGTTGGTGGGGCCGACGGATACAGGCAAGACCCGTTGCGCGTATCTACTCCTTAAGCGGCTATGGGATGCTGGGCGGAACGTCGAGATGTTTGACTGTGCTGCGTTCGGGCACGAGGTTGGCCGGCGGTTCCGTGACGGCGGCGGCGAGGACTGGACGGACTCACTAGCTCATACCGAAGTGGTCTTTCTGGACGATTTGGGGAAGGTTCCGTTTACAGAGCGGGCCGAGGCCGAGTTGTTTACCCTCATCGAGCGGCGTTGCGCGAATATGCTTCCCCTGATCGTCACCAGCAATATGACCGGGCAAGAGCTTGCACGGAAGGCGACTGTGGATCGTGGAGCGCCGATGGTGAGGCGATTGCGCGAGTTTTGTCGTGTGGTGGTGTTTACGCCGGCAACACAACAGAACCCAGGCGGAGGTAGATAATGGGGAGGAGCAACAAGAACCGATTCAAGTATAAGTGCCGGGACTGCGAGTGGACGGGGTTCTTCACACTGACGGAGTTCGGGCGACGCTGTCGGCCGCGGTGCGGGACCTGTCGGAGCCGGCGGCCGTCTCGGCGAGTGAACGGACCGGCTGAAAATTTCCTGCGAAACCGGTTAACAGACTGTCAAAGCCGAGGGTAGGATGGCGTGAGGGCAACGGTCCGAAGGAAGGTACTGAAAAAAAAGTGAGAAACCCACTACTTTACACTTATAGAGCATCATTCCCATTGCTAGAATACGGGTGTTATGGGCAGACAACCCCAAGACATCGAGAAGCAGTTGCTCAGAGCAATGGCCCAGAGCGGCTTGAGCCGCTACAGGCTGGCGAAGATGAGCGGCGTATCGCAGACGGGTCTGAGCTTCTTTGTGAATGGGCGACGCTCTTTGACGTTGACTTCAGCGGCGAAGTTGGCAAAGGCGCTGGAACTGGAACTGACACCTATCAAACGGCCAAAGAAAGGCAGGTAGGAACGTGGCAAGCGTATCGCACGACAAGCAGACGCGCAGGCGGACGATTCAGTTTGTGGCTGCCAACGGCAAGCGGCGCTCAGTCCGGCTTGGCAAGGTGAACAAGAAGCAGGCCGAATCAGCCAAGCTGTTCGTCGAAGACCTGATTGCCTGCAAGGACACAGGCACTGCCCCGAAGGGCACAACGGCGCAATGGCTGGCCGGTTTGTCCGATACACTTCGACGTCGATTGGAGCGCGTCGGGCTGATTGGGCCGCAGGAACGCCGAGAATGCCCCACATTGGCCGAATGGATGCAACGGTATATTGATTCCCGTATCGACGTTAAGGAGAACACCCGCCTGCTTTATGTGCAAGTAAAGAACGACCTGCTGAAGTTCTTCGGAAATGCAAAACGGCTTGACCGGATAACGGCTGGATGCGCTGAAGAATTCTCGCTTCATCTGAAAGGAAAAGGCTTGGCGGAAGGCACTGTCCGCAGGCGCTGCGGCCGGGCCAAACAATTCTTGGCTGCAGCAGTTGCGAAAGAGATCATCAGATCCAATCCATTTCAGAAAGTACGCTGCGCAAACGTGGCCAATACAGAACGGCAGTATTTCGTGTCGTTGGATGAGATCGAAGCGGTAATAGATGCTTGTCCTGATACGGAATGGAAGGTGATATTTGCTCTGGCACGTTACGGTGGGCTTCGTGTTCCCTCAGAGGTGCTTCTGCTTAGGTGGTCGGATGTTCTTTGGGATAAGCAACGGTTCTTGGTTCACAGTCCGAAGACAGCCCATCAAGGCAAGGCCAGTCGGGTAGTGCCACTGTTCCCACGGCTGCAAGAGATATTCTTGGATGCCTTCGAGCAAGCCGAACCCGGAGGCGAATTCGTTATCAGCCGCTATCGTAGCGGTCGATCAAATCTACGGACACAGGCCCGACGGATTATTAAGCAGGCGGGCTTGGAACCGTGGGGAAAGCTGTTTCAAAACTGCCGCAGTTCCAGGGAAACGGAATTGATTGAGCAGTTCCCGATTCAGACGGTCACTGCTTGGCTGGGCAACAGCCCACAGATTGCAGTGAAGCACTACCTGCAAGTGACCGAAGAGCACTTCCAAAAAGCGGTGCAGAATCCGGTGCAGTATGCAGCCGTATCGGGTCGCATAGACTCGCAAGCTGAACAGCGCGATGCGATCGAACCGTGTGTTTGCGGTGCTGCGCAAGACAATGCGGCCCCATGCGATAACACAGGGCCGCATCAAGCTCCCCGACTAGGACTCGAACCTAGAACCTAGCGGTTAACAGCCGCTCGCTCTACCAATTGAGCTATCGGGGATAATGGACGCCGCGCAGCGGCGACGCCGAACACCAAAGTATCCTATCGGCTGGATAAGTCAAGCGGTTTGAGCCTTGTTCGCCCCGCCGGGGGAGGCGACCTACCCGCCCTTCCTGTCGACAAGCAGCTCGCCGCCGGGCGCGATGTTCTCAGGCGGGTTCTCGTGAATCACCGTGGTGATGATCTCCTTGCGGTGCCCGGTGGCGCCGCTGACGGCCTCAGTGATCGAACGGGCCAGCTTACGCTTGGTCTCCGTGTCCATCGGTGGGCCTTCGAAGATGATTAGTGGCATGATTCGGTCTCCTGACCTACAGTTTCTCGACGTGCTCGTCCCTGTGCTTCGTCGAGAGCCCCTAACACCAATGAGGCGCGAACCGCGTTGTGACGCCAATGAAGATGGATACAAGGAAGAACGACGATGGCATACCTTAGTGGTATGTCGAGGAGTTGTGACGCCGTAGACGCTCATTGGCGTCGCAACCCGAAGGGACGTGCGTCTTTTCCCGCGTCCCTGCGTTGCTCGGGTTCGACGGACCGCCAAGGGCCGTCGTCACCCTCCCGCCTTGGCCCGCGACAAAATACACTACGTCGCGGCTACGTCTCATTGGTGTTAGGGGCTCTTAGTCTCTTGCGTGGGGTTGCGGTGCTCGCAGGGGGTGGCGGTCTGGCAGAGCCCGCAGCCATAGGCGCCGTCCCAGCCATACAGATCGAGACCCCGCTGCTTGACAGTCCCGTATGAGTGCTGCCGGCAGGCGTCCTTGTCGCGGTCGGCGTGGCGCTGGCCGATGGACCCGGCCGGACACCGCTTGACGCATGCGCCACACTCGTCGCGAGCGGTCCCCAGGCACCATGCGAACGGATCGTCCCCGTACGGTCGCGGCGTTGGGGTAATCTGGGCGTCGGTAACGACACTGCACAGGCGCTGAGCCACGCCCCGCGACGTGATAAGCCCGCCGGAGATCCCGAACGTACCCAGCCCCGCGACGAACGCCACGTGCCGCTCGGACCAGCAGGAAGCCAGGCCCACGCCGTCTCGCCGCTGGACCTTGTTTCCCGGCAGGAAGCCCGGTGCGGCCGCCGCGAAGCCCATCTCGTCAAGCCGCTCGATTAGGCCTGTGGCCATCCGCTTGAAGACCTCCACGCCGTACGTCCGCACGTAGGCCCACGGACGGGCTGGGACGTCTGTCTGGGTGCGATTGGCGATCCTGGCAGCCTCGGCGACGGGCATGGACCAGCTTATCACGCTTCGGGCGGTCGCGCCCGGCGCGGCCAGTGTCAGCGCCTCAGCCGGCGTCCAATGGAAATCACCGATGGTCTGCTTGAAGCGTACGAACCACGGATCGTCGGCGGCCGCCACCGCCACCGCGGGCGGATCGAACAATGCAACATCCGCGGGCTCGTCGAAGTACTTCGCCGAATCCTGCTCGTATAACGCCCCGAGAATCTGCGCCGGGTCGATCTTCATGAAATTTTTCCTACATGTGTCCTACATAGCACTGCTGATATGAAGATAACCTATCACTGCGGCGTGTCCAAAGCGAACATCAACCCAGCGGCGTCTTGTTCGGCGCCTGCGAGCCGTGGCTTAGCGCAGTTGACAGTGTCCCAAGATTGCTCTACATTGCCCGCACTATGAGGATTTTATCAGGGATACAACCATCGGGGCGGCTGCACATCGGACGCTACTTTGGTGCGGTACGGCAGTTCCTCCAGCTCCAGGAAGAGGGGAACGAGTGCTTCTACTTCGTGGCCAACTATCACGCCCTTACGTCCATGCAGGACAAGGCCGAGTTGGAGATGCTGTCCTGGCATACGGCGGCCGGTTACTTGGCGCTGGGAGTCGACCCAAGCCGAACCCTCCTCTTCCTGCAGTCGGACGTCCCGCAGGTGACCGAGATGGCGTGGATACTTAACTGCATCTGCCCGGTGACCATGATGGAGAAGGCGACGAGCTACAAGGACAAACTAGCCCACGGCATCCCGCCCACCATGGGCCTGTTCGACTATCCTGTTCTGCAGGCGGCCGACATCATCATCTACGACTCGAACCTAGTCCCGGTCGGGGCTGACCAGAAGCAGCACATCGAGATGACGCGCGACCTCGCCGGGCGGTTCAACCGCGCCTTCGGGGCGGACGTACTTGTCGAACCCGAGCCGTACATCGTCCCGTCGGTGTCGACCGTACCGGGGATCGACGGGCAGAAAATGTCCGCCAGCTACGGCAACACGATCGAGATCTTCCAGAGCGAGAAGGCCACGAGCAAGTGCTGTGCCGCGATAGTTACCGACTCGACGCCGCTGGAGGCGCCGAAGGACCCGGACAAGTGCAACGTCTTTGCGCTTTTAAAGCTGTTCGCCGACGAGACCGAGCCTACCGAGATCGCCGAGCTTGCCGAAAAGTATCGCGCGGGCGGATACGGTTACGGCCAGGCCAAAGGCCGGCTCTCCGAGCTTATCAACGAGCGATTCGCCCCGGCGCGCGAAAAGTACGCTGAACTGGAAAAGAACCCCGACCACGTCCGCGACGTGCTTGCCGAAGGCGGTCGCAAAGCGCGCGATGTCGCCGAGGCGACAATGCAGCGCGTCCGCGACGCGTGCGGGTTGGTTACAAACAGATAGACGACGGGTGGCGCGGCCCCGAGGGAGTCGTGTTATCTGCCGATGAACGAACACAGGTCGCAAGCAGCCTGTACCACTTTTTCGACTACACGCTTGGCACTTGGCGGATCAGCAATGACCAGACCGAACATACTGATCGTAATGACGGACCATCAGCGGGCCGACACGGTCTTAAGCGAGCATCCGGCCGTGACGCCGAACCTCGATAAGTTCGCCGACGAGGCCGTCACCTTCACCGAGACCTACTGCCCATCGCCCCACTGCTGCCCGTCACGTGCGACGTTCCACAGCGGCCTGCTGCCGATCCAGCACGGTGTCTGGAATAACGTCGCCAACTGCTACGCGCAGTCTACCGGTCCCGCCGAAGGGGTGCGCCTGTGGAGCGAGGACCTGGCGGCGGCGGGCTACGATATGCCCTTTGCCGGCAAGTGGCACGTCAGCTCCACCGAGACGCCGAAGGACCGCGGGTGGCGCCAGCTGTCGGCCACGAGCGTCCGAATGCGGACCAAGGCCGACGACTGGGCACGCTATCGCGAGACATTCGATAAGGGTGACGCCGGCGAAGGCACCGACGGAAGACGAGGCGAGGGACAAATCCTCCGGGCGGGGTACGACACGTACACGATGTACGGCGCACGCAAGGGAACCGATACGGACGATAAGGTCGCCGCCGACGGCGTAAAGGCGCTGGGCGAGTTGGCCGGGGCCGACAAACCGTGGGCGATGTTCCTTGGGCTTCACGGCCCCCACGACCCATACCGCGTCCCGCAGCGGTTCCTCGACCTGTACGACATCGAGAAGATCCCGCTGCCGCCCAGCTACGCCGACAGAATGGAAGACAAACCGCGAATCTACCAGCGCATGAGGCAGATGCGGTGGGACCAGCTGAGCGAGCGTGAGATTCGCGAGGGGGTTCGCCACTACTGGGCGTTCTGCTCGTACCTGGACGACCTGTTCGGGCAGGTTCTGGCGGCACTGGAAGCAGGCGGGCAAGCTGACAACACCTTGGTGATGTACTGTTCGGACCACGGCGATTACTGCGGGGATCACGGGCTGTTCGCCAAGGGGATCCCGTGTTTCCGCGGCGCGTACAACGTCCCGATGGTTGTCCGCTTTCCCGCCGGCGTCAAGAATCCCGGGAGGCGGGTGGACCAGTTCGTCTCGCTCGCCGACATAGGTCCGACATTCCTGGAACTTACCGGAATCGAGGCCGACCGGTCCTTCTCCGGCCGCAGCATCGTTCCCCTGCTGGCCGACACGACGCCGCCCGACTGGCCCGACGAGATGTTCCACATGTGCGACGGCGTGGAACTGTATTTCACCCAGCGGGCCGTGATGACCAAGGAACATAAGTACGTCTATAACGGGTTCGACTTCGATGAGCTGTACGACCTGCGGGCCGATCCGCACGAGATGAAGAACCTTACCGACGATCCGGCCTACGAGCAGATCAAACGCGACCTTGTCCGCCGCTACTGGCGCTTCGCCAAGCGCGAGGGCGACCGCGTTCTGTCGCGCTATATCACGATTTCCCTATTCCCGTACGGCCCGCAGGAGATTTGGCGGGACTAATCGACCCGCGTTGGCCGATAACACGTCAAAGCGCCCCGGACGGGCCGCGGCGCGTCCATTCACCCAACGACACAACGTGAGGCGTCCCATGAGGCCAAGGATGGTTTTGGGCGGGGGGATGTGGTTTCTGACACTTGCACTTCTAGCGGCCGTTCACCCCGCGGCAGCTGATCTGATCGTCGCTTGGGGCTGGAACAACCGCGGACAGATCGACTCTCCGGGCGGGAATGACTTCACCGCAATCGAGGCCGGGTGGTATCACTCCCTGGGCCTAAACACCTCCAGCGAACTTGACGGATGGGGATACGACTTTTACAACCAAGCATCCGTCCCGCCGGGGGCAGATTTCACCGCCATCGCCGCCGGGGAACGCCACAGCCTTGCGCTGCGGGCTAACGGGTCGCTGGCCGGATGGGGAGACAACGGGGACGGACAAACCGATGTTCCGCCCGGTGACGACTACGCAGCCGTCGCCACGGGGGCCTTCCACTCTCTGGCGCTGAAGACCGACGGGTCGATCGTCGGATGGGGACGCAACGGTGATAGGCAGATCGACGTACCGCCTGGGTACGACTTCGTTGCAATTGCGGCAGGTAGCAAACACAGCCTGGCGCTGAGGGCGAACGGGACGCTGGCCGGGTGGGGTCACGACGGGTGGCAGCAGGCGTCGGTACCGGCCGGTGACGATTATGTCGCCATCGCGGCCGGGTTCTATCACAGCTTGGCGCTGAAGGCGGACGGGGCGCTCGTCGGGTGGGGAGACAACGCGCAAGGCCAGATTAATGTTCCGCCGGGGACAATCTACACCGCCATCGCCGCGGGGGGTTGGCACGGCTTGGCGATAAGGGACGACGCGACGCTCATCGGCTGGGGCTCCGATGGTGAAGGGCAGATCAACGTTCCGGGCGGTACGGACTACCTGGCGATCGCCGCGGGGACCGCACACAGCCTGGCCCTTAAAGGCACACCTGGCGACACCAACCACGACGGGCTCATCGACATCGTCGACCTGACCGCCCTGAGCGCCAACTGGTCGGCGCTGTCACCGGGTCAGAAGCGGTGGGAGGACGGCGATTTCACACACGAGAAGATCGTCGATATCCTGGACCTGACGGCCTTGGCGGCAAACTGGACATTTGCACCCGGTGGCGGCGCTCCCGAACCGGCGACGCTGATACTGCTGGTCGCCGGGACAATAGCGTTGTTGCGACGTCGCAAACGTCGGGCAGCTGCTTACCGCAGACAATAGCTTTTGCGGAACACGAAGGGTTGCACCAACGTAATAATGCAGCGATAATACTTTCGGAGGTTTTCGATCTTCTGACAGTTGCGAGGGAGGGATCCCGCCAGATTCGGAGGTGCGTATGCAAGGCAAAGACGATCCATACGAGATCCTCGGCGTCAGCCCGGCTGCGACCGCCCGCCAAGTCCGCCAGGCGTACCGACGAAAAGCGCTGAAATATCACCCGGACAACCACCCCCGCAATCCCATCGAGGCCGCACGCAGGTTCCACCGGCTAAATCAAGCTTACCACCAGGTCCTGCGGGCTTGCTGGAAGCTCCGTTCGCGACGGGCGAAACGATCTCGACCCGCCCAAGGTCTCGGCGCGGCAGATACGCGCCCATCCCTTGTCGCCTACCCGGCCAAGACACTGTCCGACAAACAGTACTTCCGCAATCTTCCCGGCGCACGGAAGCTGTCGGTCCCGACGGTCAACGAGCCGCGCATCTTCATTTGCGTATGGATCCTCGCCGTAATCGTCTCGACCGCCCTACCGTATCTGCTTATGCAGACCCGTCTGGGCGTTTATTTCGGGCATAGCTTAACCGCGGGAAAGATGCTGATCCTGGTGGGGCTGTCCGTGGGGGTCTACGCCGCGGCGCTGGGGGGTATCTTGGCGACACTGGTTCTGACCCGTAAGGTGCTACTGCTGCTTGCTCGGTTCACTCAGCGCGGCCTGCCCTCACCCCGGCGCCGGGATGAACAAGTCTGTTAGAGCAATTCAAGTTTCATCTGTCGCATTCATGCTGGCTGCGGCTTGGTCGATGACTGGGTGTGGCCGGTAATTCATGCAGCTTCACGGTCATCTTCCGCAGACAGAAGGCGTCCCATTCGCCGCAGAGGTGGTGGTAGCCTGAGAACACCAGCCACATCATCTGGCCGTCTTTGCTGATCCACTTCGTCGGCAGGCGGTAGCTATGCAGGGAGGGTATTTCGCCCGTCATGTCGCAGTAGGCCGTCGTCCAGGGCCCCCACGGCTCGGGCGCGTCGAAGATCCCCCACTTACCGGCGTGGTCGAAGGCCAAGGCCATCAGGTATCGCCCGATGCCGGCGTTGTATGCCACATCCAGCCGCCGGCAATGACCCGGATACAGAAACACGCCTTTGCGCTTGCGGATGTCCTTCGTCCATTTGGGCCTCGCGGTGCGCGTCAGGCCGGCGAAGAACTCATAGGCTTGGCGGTCCGCAATGCTGGTTTTCGGCACGCGGGCTAGGGCAACCTGATCGTATGAGTGGTATGCCCCGGGCCCGTCCTGGGAATAAACGTACACGTAGCGGTCGCGCGGGCCGGTATAGTTGCGACCGAAGTTAAGGAACGTCGGGCAGCCGAAGCCTTCGGTGAAGCTGAAGGCCCACTGCCACGTCTTACCGCGGTCTGCCGAGCACGCCAGGCGGGCGATATCCATGTTTCGCATGAGCATATACAGCACGCCGTCGACCATGAGCATCCCGCTTGCCTTCGTACCGCTTTTGCCATCGCCGATCGACTCGCCCGTGGCTGAGCGGATGTTGATTCCGCGAAATCTTTCCGGCGGGCCGACGATCTTGGCCAGGCCGTTAGACAGCTTGGGCTTGACGTATGGCTTAAAGCCCCAGCCATCGCCGTAGGCGGCGTATTGATGCCCGTCGTCGGCCCACGTAATCGGCCAGTTGTCGCAGCCGGCGGCCTTGCGGACGACTGAGCAGACCGGGGCCAGGTCGATGCGTTTAATCACGTCGCTGGGCCTCTGCGGCGGCTCGACGATCGCGGCCATCAGCGGCGTGAACAAGTGCTGCTCCAGGCCACGCTGGAAGTACACTTTTTCTCGCCGACCGGTCAGCACCTCCCCGTACCGAACCATGATCAAGTTCAGGCTTGGCACGACCATCAACACCTGGTGCCCGGCGCCAAGGGCGAAGAAGGCGTCGCGTGGGACAGCGCCGAACCGTCCACTGGCGTTATTCCACCAGCCAAGCCCGCAGGAAAGTCCCACGCGGGCGTCCGGATCTTTGAAGATCGGCGTACCCGCGTAGCTAATCATCTCGTCCACCCACGCCGGGTCGATAATCTGGCGCCCTTGCCAATCGCCGCGGCGCAGCATTAGCCGGCCGATGCGCCCCAACGCGCGGGCCGTAAACTCCCCGCCGCCCCAGTTGCCTACCAGCTTCAAGGCGTCCACCTCGTTCGTCTCGCCGTAGCCGATTCGCCAGTCGCCGGGACGCAGGCCGATTGGCTCGTAGATCCGCTTGGCCAGCAGCGTCCGCGTGTCCTTGTGAAGCGTGCGCCTGATCGCTGCCGTCACCGCATATCCAAGCATCGCGATCCCAGTATTGGAGTAGTGGAATCTTCTGCCGGGAGCAAAAATCGCCGGGGCGCAATCGCGCGCGATCGTAAACGGATCGGGCACTCGCTTCCAGAAGGCCCCCTTCCAGCCGGTAAGCTGCCAGTGCTGTCTGCCTCCCTGCTCGGCGTTCTCAATCCCGCTGCAGTGCGATCCGAGCTGGCGGATCGTTATTTTGGACTTGCGCTTATCCGCTCGCCAGGCGGGGATGTACTTGCAGGCGAGATCGTCAACGCCAATTCGCCCATCGCTGCCAGCCACCGCCAGCGAAAGGGCGGCCACGATCACCTTGTCGCACGAGGCAGTGTAGTGCCGCCGCCCGCGTGAGTACGCCCGCGAATACCACTCCAGAACGATCCGATCATTGCGGACGAGCAACAAGCCGCTGGTCCTGCGGCCCGCCAGTCCCTTCGCCCAACTATCCAGCTTCGCGGCCGACAGCCCGTTGTCTTCCGGATTCGCCTTTGCCCACCTGAACGGTTTTTTTGTTGTTGCAGCTCTTGCCACGCTTTTTGTCCTCTGGGAATCAGCCGAGATAGAATGTACGGGCCCAGGCGCCCAAGACAAGACACCGACGACGGAAACATCTCGCCAATCGACCCCAGCGATGCTAGTCTTTGGAGCCGTGGAAGGCGACTCTTATCGCGTCAACTTGGATATCTACAACGGCCCGCTGGATCTGCTTCTGTATCTGATTCGCCGGGAAGAGGTGGACATCTACGACATCCCCATCGCTAAGATCACCGATCAGTACCTCCAGTACGTTCAGTTGCTCAAGCAGATCGACCCGGAGCTTGCGGGCCAGTTCATGGTCACGGCCGCGACGCTCATGGAGGTAAAGACGCGCCTGCTCTTACCGACCCCCCCACCGGAAACCGAAGAGGCCGAGGGACTCGACCTCGACCCGCGGGCCGAGCTGGTCCGCCAACTGTTGGAGTACAAGGTCTTCAAAGACGCCGCCGGCGACCTGAAAGACGCCGCGGCGATCCAGGCAATGAAGTATCCTCGCTCCCCCGTCGGACCGCCCAGCGACGAAAAGCAGCTCGACCTGGAGGACGCGCAGGTCTGGGACCTGCTCGATGCCTTCAACCGGATGATGACGGCCATCGGCGCCGACATCAAAGAAACGCACATAATCTACGACGACACGCCGGTGGAGCTGCACGAGGCCGACATCATCGACCGGCTCGGGCGCGACGGGTCAATGAGCTTCGAGCAGATCTTCGCCGGACGGACGAGCCGCAGCGAGATCGTCGGGCTGTTTCTTGCGCTGCTCGAGTTGATCCGCCAGCGAATGATCCTGGCCCGCCAACGGGGCAATTTTGACGATATCCGCATCGAGCTGAATCCCGACGCCCCGGACGTTAAGGGCGAATCCCCACAAGCAGCCGAGAAGCGACCCACCGAGGATGACACGCCCAGCGAAGGACCGCCTGGTCAGTACATCCCCCACCCCCACAAGCGCGGCGGGAGTAACGATGACGAGGAAACAGAAGATCACTCAGCTAGGATTTGAGCTTCCGGAGGCGGCGGCGCCGATCGGATCGTACGTCCCGGCCTTGCGGACGGGAAACCTGGTGTTCACGGCCGGCCAGATTCCGACGCGCGACGGGAAGCTCATCGCCACCGGCAGCGTCCCGACCGACGTCTCACTTCAAGACGCCCAGGCCGCGGCCCGCCAATGCGTCCTCAACGCCCTGGCTGCCGTCGAGGCCGAAATCGGATCGCTGGATGACATCGTCCGAATCGTGCGTCTCAATGTATTCGTCAATTCCGCGCCGCCGTTCACCGATCAAGCCCAAGTCGCCAATGGCGCGTCGGATTTTCTCGTGGAGGTCTTCGGCGACGCAGGTAAGCACACACGCTGCGCCGTAGGCGCCGCCGAGCTGCCATTGGGCGCACCTGTGGAGCTGGACCTGATCGTCCAGGTCCGCTGAGGGTCACCGCTTCAGCAGCTCTACTGCATTGGGTTCGGCTGAGGCCGCCAGGACCTTTCCGAAATAGACACGATGGAAATCCCCGCCGACGTACGGGCCGGTGAGGATCTCGCTGGCGAGCTTGTCCGGCAGGACGTCGTTGGAGTGGACGACCGTGCACTCATAGACGATCGGACACTCATCGACGATCGGGGCCCCGACGCTGGCGGATTTAACCTCCGTCAGGCTGCACTCGGAGAATTTGTCGATGTCGCGCCCGCTTTTCGACCCGCATGTAGCGCAGACCGCGCCCATCGAGCGGCTCGGGACGTTAACGGTGAAGCACCCGCTGTGCTCGACGCACTCGTACGTGTATCGGGACGGGCGGACAAGCACGATCCATATCTCCATCCCCCAAATCTCACCCAGCGCCCCCCAGCCGATCGTCATGATGTTCGCCTTCCCAGCTCCGTCGTAGCTGCCCATAAGCAGCCCGCCCGACGTCAACGCCTCAATCACAGCGTCGTAGTGCTGCGCGATTTCGATTTTCTGTCTGGCCATGAACGCATCCTGCCTTTCACTTGGAATTCTGCGTGTGATACAGCGTTTAACCCTGTCCATCACAGCTTAAAAAGCTTTGCTACTAAAGCTCCTGGACTTGTCCGGTTTTGATGGCGCGCTCGGCGGCGAGGACGATGCGTGTCGCCTGGATCCCGTCGTGGACGGTAAGCTGCGGCTCGCGGCCGGCCGCCAAGGCGGTCAGAAACTCCACGTTTTCCAACTGAAACCCCTCTTCGGCGTCGCGATGCTCGGTCCAGGTCTTGTCGCCATCGAAGAAGGTGGCCCTCTTGAGCCGATCGTGGAGCTGGATGCTCTTGCCTTCGCCGAACAGCTCGAAGTAGAACTTACTGACAAGCTGCGGTAACGCCACGTCGCCCTGAATCCAGCTTGCGACGTGCCCGTTCGCAAACTCGATCGACGCTACGCACTGGTCGATGCAGGGATGGCCTGGATGCGTCAGCGTCCCGCCTGCCGCCCATATGCGCACGGGCTCCGAACCGGAAAGGTAGCGTAGGATGTCGGTGGTGTGGCAGCCCTGGGAATGGACGTTCGCGCCGCCTCTGACGGGATCCTGGAACCACGCGTCGTCATCCCAGCGGCGGTCCATCATCTGACCGACCAGCACCTGCGGGGCCGGTATGAACTCGTGTGCCATCTGGATCAGCGGGTAGTAGCGCATCTTAAAGGCGGGCATGAGGTAGACACCGGCGGTGGCGACCGCCTCCGCCACTGCCTCGCATTCGGCGATCGTCAGGGCAAGGGGCTTCTCGATGAAGATGTGCTTGGCGGCCTTGGCGGCCGCGATCGCCAGAGGCGCGTGCGAATCGTGGTGCGTGGCGATGTAGATCGCGTCGAGCCGATCGTCGGCGAACAGCTTATCCGCCTCGGTCGTGGCGTATTGACCGCCGAACTTGTCCAACACCCTCTTCGCGGCGGCCTCATCGATGTCGCAGTAGGCGATGAACTGACCTTGCGGGATCTTCGCGACGCACCCCGCGTGCACCTCGCCTATCGCCCCGCAGCCGATCAAACCAAGTCTCAGGTCGGCCATCACCGTAACCCTTTCAACAGACCAGGCGTTGCTTTAATTGACGCCTCCAACATGCGCGCGGACGTATTCGACCACGGCGTCGGCGGAGATGCGGTCTTGTGCGAGCGAGTCGCGATCGCGGATGGTGACGGTCTGGTCTTGCAGCGTCTGACCGTCCACGGTAACGCAGAACGGCGTCCCGGCCTCGTCCTGCCGTCGGTAGCGCCTCCCGACCGCGCCCTTCTCGTCGTAGAAGCACGCGACCCCGACGGCCTTGAGGGACTCATATATCCCACTGGCGACCTCGGGCATGCCCTCCTTCTTGACCAGCGGGAAGACGGCGACCTTAACGGGAGCAAGTCGCGGGTTCAGCTTCATCACCGTTCGCTTCTGGGGCTTGCCGTGCTCGTCGGGCGCCTCATCCTCGCAATACGCCTCGCAGAGGAACGCCAACGTCGCGCGGTCCACGCCGCCGGAAGGCTCGATCACGTATGGAATGAAACGCTCCTTCGTCTCGTCGTCATAGTACTTCATGTCGCGGCCAGAGTACTCCTGATGGCGCGACAGGTCGTAGTCGGTGCGATTGGCGACACCCTCCAACTCGGCAATGCCGAACGGAAACGCGTATTCGATGTCGGCCGTAGCGGATGAGTAGTGACACAGCTCCTCGGCGTCGTGATCCCGCAGGCGCAGCTTGTCGCTGCGCAGCCCAAGGTTCACGTACCACTGGAACCTGGCATCGCGCCAGTATTTGTACCACTGATCCGCTTCGTCCGGCCGGACGAAGTATTCGATCTCCATTTGCTCGAACTCGCGCGAGCGGAAGGTGTAGTTCCGCGGGTTGATCTCGTTGCGAAAGGCCTTACCGATCTGTGCGATACCGAACGGCAGTTTCAGTCGCGACGTGTCCAGGACGTTCTTGTAGTTGGCGAAAATCCCCTGCGCCGTCTCGGGGCGAAGGTACGCCATCGAAGACGAGTCCTCCATCGCTCCCACGTATGTCTTGAACATCATGTTGAACGTGCGGGCATCGGTCAGTTCCCCGCCGCATGCCGGGCACACGACATCGTTGGCAGAGCTTCGCTTGTCGGCCCGTACGACTGACCAGGCCACCTTATCACCGGCCTTTTCCAGCCGTCGGCGAGTCTTGGAGTTGGCGCCGCTTTGGGCGGCGGCGATTGCGCCTTCGGCCTCGCTAGCCTCTATGCCAACCGCCAGCAGCACGTCATCGCCTTGTCTGGCCGCTACGCCGAAAACCCCGTCCGCCTTGAAACGCGCTTTGCAGTTCTTGCAGTCCACCAGCGGGTCGGTGAAACCTTCGATGTGCCCCGAAGCCTCCCATACGCGGGGGTTCATGATGATCGAGCAATCCAGCCCCACGATGTCGTCGCGCTTGCGGACGACGTCTTGCCACCAGGCATCCTTGATGTTCCGCTTCAGCTCAACGCCCAGCGGGCCGTAATCCCAAAACCCGCCGATCCCGCCGTAAATCTCGGACGATTGAAAAATGAACCCTCGCCGCTTGCACAGTGCCACCAGTTTGTCCATCAGATTGCTTTCGGCCATAGTCCTGCCCGCTTCAAATAAGATCCTTCGAACACAGCTAACATATTCAGCAGTAAGATCGGCAATGATATGGTCGCTCGGTAGGATTTACAAGCGTGGCGGCTCGCGGACGACAGCGCCGATGCGGCTCGCAACTAATCTACATCAAGTTAATCGGATCGACATCCACGATTACTTCAGCGCCGCCCTGGCGGGCCAGCTGGCTCATCTTCCCCGCCAGCGCATCCTGCACTACCCCAGCCCGATCGGTCGTCACGACGATCTGAAAGCGAAACCGCTCGCGGATCTTCCGCACGCCCGCCGGGAGCGGACCGACGATCTTGACTTGCTCATCGTCAAGCAGCTCACGTAAGGCCGTCGCCAGGGCCTCGGCGCCAGCCTCGGCCTTTTGCATCTTCTCGTGGCGGATGATGAAGCGTACCATCCGCGAGAACGGCGGCAGGTGAGTCTGGAGGCGGTGGGGCAACTCGTTGTTGGCGAACCCGTCGTAATCATGCTTGATGGCGAACTGGATGGCCGGCTCTTCGGCGTGCAGTGTCTGGATGACCACCTCGCCGGGGACCTCGGCCCGACCCGCCCTACCGGCAACCTGGACGATAAGCTGAAACGTCCGCTCGGACGACCGGAAATCCGGAATCGCCAGCGACGTATCCGCCGAGACCACGCCCACCAGCGAGACGCGGGGAAAATCCAGGCCCTTGGCGACCATCTGCGTACCGAGCAGTATGTCCACATCGCCGGAGGCGAACGCGTCGAAGACCTTCTGGAACTGTCGCGGGGAGGTCATCGTGTCGCTGTCCATGCGTGCGACGCCGGCGGCCGGGAACTTGCGGGCCAGTTCGGCCTCTATCCGCTGTATCCCGTAACCGAAGTAGACGATCTTGCCCCCACATCCCGGGCACGTGGGCGGGAGCGAATCGGTGTGCTGACAGTAATGGCACATCGCCAGGTGCATCGGTCGGTGGTAGACCAGCGCCCGCGTGCAACTCGGACACGTCATGATCCACCCGCACGAGGGGCAGAACACGTAGCTGGCGTACCCGCGGCGGTTCATAAGCAGGATGATCTGCTCGCGGCGGTCCAGGGCGGCGGCGATCTTCGCCGTCAGCGTCCCGCCCAGAAGCTCTATCTTCCCGCGCCGGATATCCTTTCGCAGATGAACGATCTTGAGCTTCGGTAACGGCAGGTTGCGCACGCGGTGCGGGAGTCGCAACATCTCGTAGCGCTTCAGTTGCACGTTTCGCAGCGACTCCAGCGAAGGCGTCGCCGACCCCAGGATGATCGGGACGTCCGCCAGGGCCGCACGCTTTATCGCAACGTCACGCCCATGATAGCGAGGGGAGGTATCCTGCTTGTAGCTCGGCTCGTGCTCCTCATCGACGATGATCAGCCCGAGCTTCGGCATCGGCGCGAAGATTGCGCTTCGCGGTCCGACCACCACCGAAGCAACCCCCCGGCGGATTCGCTCGTGGTAGAAGCTGCGCTGGGCGTCCGTCAGTCCGCTGTGCAAGACAGCCACTCGGGGGAGGCGCTTCACGAGGCGCTGGAGCGTATGTGTCACCAGCGCGATCTCGGGGACGAGCAAAATCGCTCCCATACCGGCCTCGATCACGCGGCGGATCGCCCGAATGTAGATCTCCGTCTTCCCGCTGCCGGTCACGCCATACAGCAGCGTAGCGGAGAAGCCGCCTGACAGCTTCGCCTCCAAGCCCGTCAGCACCGCTTTCTGCTCGTCGTTCAGCTCGAACGGATCGGCCCCCGCCGCATCGCTAAGCTCGCCAAGCTGCACGGGTCGGGCGGTCAGATGAATCAGCCCGCGCTTCGCCAGTCGGCGGATGCTGTCGACGGATGCGCCACTGTGCCCGCGGAGGGACTTCAGCTCCAACTGCTCTACGCCCTGTCTCTTTGCCTCCAGCAGTTCATCCAGCACGCGCCGCTGGCGCGGACCCAACGCGGCGTGCCAGTCCGAAGGAGCCGAGCTTAAGGAAGCGACGGTCTCAGTTCTTCGCCTACTGACCCCAATGGCGCCAGGAACCATCGCCGCCAGCGTCATCCCTAACGGGCTCAGATAGTAGTGACTGATCCACTCGGCAAGCTTCAGCAACTGCTCGTCCAGCAGCGGTTCGGAGTCGACCAGTTCACAGATGCTTTTGAGTTTCCCCGCGCCGGTCCTATCGGGGACCTCCGTGGCGACCACGAATCCCAGGTGCTTGCGATCACCCCGCCCGAACGGGACGCGGACCCGCTGGGCGACCACCGCAGTGCCCAGCGCCTCGGGCCAGAGGTAATCGAAGCTGCCCCAGACGTTTGCGTTTACCGCTACGCCCACCACGCGCGTCTTTTGGCCGGTGGTCTCGCTCGTTGGGGCCCGGTGGTGTCCAAACAGCCCGTCCATGAAGCCCATACTAATCGCGACGGGTCGGGGATGACAACAGCTCACCCACTACGCGTCGGCCCAGCTCAGCAGCCACCGCCCGGACACCGAAACCAATATTGCTATTATGACCCGCTGCGGATACGCTCTGCTGCGGCGTGGCCCCCGGCGCCGCAGGTAAGGACGAAGGAGACCGTTCAATGCAAGACACCCCGTCTGGGCAAGAAACCTCCACCCGCCAAGAGGCGAAGATATCCGGCAGCAAAATACTCGTCGTCGACGATAACACCCAGAACCTGGAGTTGATTGTGGCATATCTGGACGGGCTCGAGTGCAAGGTGCTCACAGCGGTCGACGGGATCGAGGCACTTGAGAAGATCCAAGACGACCAGCCGGACCTGATCCTCCTGGACGTAATGATGCCTCGCATGAGCGGCTTCGAGGTCTGCCGCAAGCTCAAATCCGACCCCCAAACACGCGACATACCCGTGCTGATGGTCACCGCGCTGAACGAGCTGGGCGACATCGAGCGCGGAGTCGACTGCGGAACGGACGACTTCATAAGCAAACCCATCAACCGACTGGAGCTGCTGGCGCGCGTCAAGACGCTGCTGAAGGTGCGGCACCTCAAGAACGTGCTGGACCGCACGCTGGCGTATCTGGACCAGATAGAGCAGCGGGGCCACCAAGCCAGCCAGTAGATTCACCAGCAACTTACGCCGGGAGAATACACGTGAGGTTCCAACCCAGATTCGCCATTCTTGTCATTGCAGCGGCCCTGGCGCTTGGGGGGTGCAAAGAAGACGACGCCAACCAGCCCGCTGCAAGACCCCCCGCCGACAGTCAAACCCAACCGGCGACATCGACCGCCCCCGCCACGCAACCTGCGGCGCCCAGCGTCGTCCAGCAGACGGTGACCGGCGATGGGACGGTCATGGCGAAGCTTTCAAACGGTCTGACGGTGATCCTCAAGGCGACGCGCTCAAATCCCGTGGTATGTGTGCGTGCATACGTACGGGCAGGCGGGCTTTATGAGGGTAAGTGGCTTGGGACGGGAGTTTCCCACCTGACCGAGCACCTGGTCGCCAAGGGCGCGGTCCACGACATGGGTGCGGGCGCGACCGCCTCTGAAGCAAAGCAGACCTCCAACCGCGTCACCGACATCGGCGGACAGTCCAACGCACATACGTCGCTGAGCTACACGTGCTACTACATATCCGCCGCAGCAACCAAGACGGACGATTGTATCGACCTTGTCGCCGACTGGATGGCCCGGCCGGAGATCTTACCCGAGGATTTCCAGCGCGAGCACGGCGTGGTTCAGCGCGAGCTGGAGATGGGTAAGGACTCGCCGTCGCGACAGTTGTGGCAGGCCCACATGGCCAACGCCTTCGCCGGCCATCCCGCCGCCGTGCCAATCATCGGATACGCCGAACCGCTGAGCAAACTGAGGCGCACCGACGTGCTGGACTACCACAAGCGGATGAACGTCCCGCAGAACATGGTCTTCTGCGTGGTGGGCGACATCGACGTCTCAGCAGCCCTCGAGCGGATCTGTCGTGCATTCGCCGGATTCCCCGCCGGGCGCATCCCCGATCTTTCCCTCCCTACTGTCAAACCAATCTGGTCGGTCCGGCGCGACCTGTGCCCGAACAGCGCAATAAAGGACGTGCTTCAGAACATCAGCTTCCAAACCGTCCCGCTGCTGCACGATCAGCTTTACCCGCTCGACGTGCTCAGCTACATCCTCACGCAGGGCCGGGCCAGTAAGCTCGTCAAGCAGATCGTTCGCGACAAGAAGCTGGCGCTGTCGATCGACTCGGTCTCCTGGACGCCCGCATGGGGTAAGGGCGTCTTTACGATCTCATTTAGATCCGAGCCGGCCAAGGCCGACCAGGCCGAACGCGCAATCCTTGAGGAACTCAAAAAGATCATCACCGACGGCGTCACCGACGAGCAACTGCAGCGAGCCAAGCGACAGAAGATCGCCGACCTGGTCTACTCCCAGCAGTCGGTCGAGTCTATCGCAGCCCAGCTCGCCAGCGATTACCTCTCCACCGGCGACGTAGGTTTCTCCAAGGATTACACGCAGCGGATTCAGGCAGTGACGGGCGAGCAGGTCCAGTTGGCCGCTGAAAAGTACTTCACCTTCGACCGCATGGCCATTACGCGCATGGTCCCCGCCGGCGAATCGGCAGGACCGACAGCTACTCAACAGGCGACGGTGGAGCAAACCTCAGCTTTGTTCACGCTGCCCAACGGGTTGCGGGTGGTCCTGGTTCCGGATAACTCGGTGGGCCTGGTAGCGATGGCGTTTGCCTCCTCGGGTGGGGTGCTGGTCGAGACACCCGAGACGAACGGGCTTGGTACGTTCATGACGTCGATGACGACCGAGGGCGCCGCCGATCGCACGGCCGAACAGATCGCAAGGTTCTTCGACCGCTCCGGCGGGGCGATCGGCGGAAACTGTGGGAACAACACCTTCTATTGGAAGGCGACGGTGCTGAAAGACAGCTTCGCCGAAGCGATGGAAATCTTCGCCGACGTGATCCAGCGGCCGACGTTTCCAGCGGAGAAGCTCGAGGTTCTGCGTCCGCCATTGCTCGCCTCCGTCGATAAGGTGGATGAGCATTGGTCTAGCCAGCTTCAAAAGTTCTTCCGCGGGAAGTTCTTCACGAACTCGCCGTACGGGATGCTCACCGTGGGGTCCAAGGACGTTCTGGGCGACGCAACGGCCGAGCAGCTGGCGGCCTATCACGCTAAGCACATTCTCGCCGCTTCGAGCGTGCTGACAATCTGCGGAAATTTCGACGCAGCGTCGGCCCGCCGACAGATCCAGCAGATCTTCGCGGACCTACCGAAAGGCGAGGCGCAGCTTGCGATCCCACACTCACGCCAGGTCGCCCCGGACGGTGAGCTTCACGTCCTGACGACCACAAACCAGGTGGCGGGGATAATCCTCGCCGCACCCGGAATGAAGCTGGCTGACCTTCAAGACCGCCTGGCGATCACCGTGTTGGACACCATTATCAGCGGATATCGCTTACCGGCGGGGTGGCTGCACACGGAGCTGCGCGGTAAGCGGTTGGTATATGTGGTACACGCGTACAACTGGGCCGGGCTGGCGCCGGGTGCGTTTGTCACCTACGCAGCGGCCGAGCCCGACAACGCCCCCGAGGTTGTCCGGATCATCCGCCGGAACCTGCAAAAGGCCAGTTCCCACCGGCCCACGCAAGAGCAAATCGACCGCGCTGTCAATGTAATCGTCACGGCTGAGCTGCTGGAAAACCAGGCGACCGTCGAGCTGGCCCTGGCGATCGCGCTCGATGAACTGTACGGATTCGGATACGATTACCGGCGCCGCCTGGCGGAGCATTACGGGAGAATAACCCCGCAGGATGTATTGGACGCTGGGAAAAAATACCTCAGCGGCGGGTTTGTGACGATCGTCACGACGCCGCAACCGCAGGTCTTCGAAACCACCGGTGCGGACAAGAATTAATTGGTGCGCCAATACAGGAGAGATACGTTGAGCGAGACGGAAGATATGTTGTCGATGTCGGTACGCGATTTTGCCGCCCAAACAGCCGCCAAAACCCCCACCCCAGGCGGCGGGTCCGTCGCGGGAGTGGTCGGCGCCCTGGCGGTGGGACTGGGGGAGATGGCGCTGAACTTCACGCGCGGAAAGAAGAAGTTCGCCGCCCACAAGGACCTTCACTCATCGGTGGCGAAGCGGCTGGCACGGGCACGCGGGATGTTCGAGGACCTGGTCTGCGACGACGTGGCCGCTTACAAGTACTACCAGGAGACGACCCGCATGGACGACGGGCCCAAAAAGGATGAGGCGGTGCAGCTGGCAGTGGCGGAGGCTATCAACATCCCGCGCGAGATGACCAAGCTCGCCCTGGCGGTGCTGGGGGATCTGGATGAGCTGTCCGACAAATGCAACCCATGGTTGATCAGCGACCTGGTGGCCTCGGCGGCGCTGAGCGTTGCGGTCGTGCGATTGAGCGATTACAACGTTCGCATAAACGCGCCGAACCTTACCGACCCAAACGACGCCGACGAGATACGCGCCGCCTCGACGGGCGACCTTGAAAACGCCGCGAAGCTGCGGGACACCATCGAGGCCGCAGTCAAGCAATACCTCCCGTAGCACCAACAGACATGGCCAAGCAATACAACATCGCCAAGACCAGCGGGCAGTGCGCCCGGTGCGGTAAGGACCTGGAACCGGGCCAGCAGATCGTCGCCGCCCTTAAGGAAACCGAAACCGACTTGCAGCGCGAAGATTTCTGCGCGGGGTGCTGGCAGAACCAGGCGGGCGACAAGCAAGATGAGCTTTTCGGGACCTGGCGGTCCTGCATCCCCCGCCCGCACGAAAAAAAGAAGACCTTCATCGACGACGATCTGCTGGTCGACTTCTTCCGGCGCCTGGAGGGAACGGACGCACCGGGGAAGATCAACTTCCGCTTCGTGCTGGCACTTCTGCTGATGCGCAAGAAGCTGCTCGTCTACGACGGGACCGAATCGGCCTCGGCGGAGGCGGACGTATGGAAGATGCACATCAAGGGCAGCGATAAGGGGTACAAGGTAATCGACCCGCACATGGATGAAGACAAAATCGTCGAGGTGTCCGACCAGCTCGGACAGATCCTGGAGGCCGAACTGTGAACCGGTTCTTGCGAACAGCAGCCTTGGCCTGCATCGCGATCGCCACAACGGGATGCGTCCAGCCCCGCCCGCAGACGATGGTCTCTCGTCGCCAGCTGGTTGCCGAGTACAATGCCAACGCCGCCGCCGTTCCGCGCCTCTGGGCCAGGGCTGAAATGGACGTAACGGTGCCCACAGAGGACGGGGTGGCGATAACCTTCCACCCGGACGGCATTGTTCTGCTGGGTAAGGGTCCCGAGGTGGGCGATCCCGCCGATTTCCTCCTGCGAGGAACGCAGTCGGGCCAGGAGGTCTTCCGTGTCGGGCTTAGCGCCGCTGAGGGGATCTATTACTTCTGGTACCGCGTGGGCGACCGCGGAAAGGCGTTCTGGGGCCGCCAGGAGCTGTCCGGCGCCGCCGCTGTACAGTTGCTCCCGATAGACCCCAACGACCTGCTGGCTGTATTGAGCATCTGCCAGCTGCCGGATGATTTCACCACCATCCCGACCGTCGCCCTCTCGATGCAGGACGAACCGGGCGAGTTCGCCTACGTCCTTACGTACCTCGACCGCCAGGTCGATACGGGTCTTCTCGTCTTCAGAAGGGAGATCTACTTCCGGTGGGACGACGCCAAGCCCCGCCGCCCGTTCATGGTCAAGTTTTTCAACGCCGCGGGACGGCGCGTTCTGACGGCCAAGCTCAAGAAATACAAACCCATCGAAACCGGCCGTGCCGACGCCTCCCCTCCCGTCATGCCGACGGATATCGAGATCAAGTGGCCCGCCCGCAAGAGCCGCATCCGCATCAGGCTGTCCGAGATGACGACGGTCGAGCGGGGCGACCCGGCCGCTGCCGTCCGTTTCGATCCACCCGTCGCACCGGACGAGGTAATACAGGTCGACCGTCACCTGGATCACGGAGGCGAGCAACGGTGAGTGTAGCAGCACGGGCCAGGGCGGTCACTTTTCTGTGCATCTTAGGCGCATCTGCGGGTCAGGTCGCAGCTGACGGACAGTATCTAACCGGCGCCGAACGTGCGGTCTGGCTCGTAATCTGTGACGAGCAACTCGCCAGATTCGATATCGCCGCCAAACCCATAGGGAAGGACTGGCGCTGGTTCGCCAACGGTATCTCCGGGAAAGTTGTCGCAACGGCTGCCATGGGCGACGGACTGCACGTCCTGCTGAGCGGCGGGGGTTACCTGATCTTCCCGCTGAGCCAACCGAGCAGCCCGCTGGTGGGTCGCACCCTCCACGCGGCGCCGCTGGCGGTCTGTGCTGCGCCGGCGGGTTTCGCCTCAGCAGATACCCCGACAATCCTGGCGATCACCCCATCAGCAGCACCGCCTGACCCGGGGAGGGAAGCCCACCCGTCAAGTGAGCCTCCTGCCCCCCAGTCAACGGCGCCTGGCGGATGGGCGGTCTATCAGAACTTGGGGAACCAATGGACACAGGTGACCGGCCCGGCTCAACAACCGGTCGGACCCAACGATAAGCTCCTGGCGACGGCAACAGAAACTGCACTGTACGTCTTCATCCGAGACACCGTCTCCGGCCTCAACCGCCTTGTCCGTTGGGAAGCCGGACAATGGACCCCCATCAAGCTGGAACCCCCGCTCGCCCGCGCCGAGGTACCGGCGATGACCAGGCTGGACGGTAAGGTAGTGCTGGTGTTCGCCACGGCCGCCGAGTCGCAGGGGCTAAAAAAGACCCTTACGATCGCCGTGTTAGGCCCGCAACAGCAGAAGTTCATCTATCAACCGATGATTCTTGCTGACGCGGCGGCGACCTGGCCGGGAGATATGCCCATCCTTGTCGGGCGCCTGGGCGATCGAGTGGCGATGGTGTGGGACAAAGAGCAGATAAGGCAGTTTACGACTTGCGGGCTTGACGGGCAGCTACTGACGCCTGTTGAGATGAAACTGCTGCCCGGTCCGGGCCAGGACGACAGCGGCCGCAGGATCCTCGATTATTTCATGTGGGCCGTGATGGTGGGGATCTTCATCCCCCTGCTGGCGTTTCGGCCTCGCACCCCGCCAAAACCGTTCGTCCTGGGCGAAGGTGTCCGCACGGCGCCACTGGGAAAGCGGCTGATTGCGCTTGTGGTGGACTTCCTGCCGTTCTACATGCTCGGGTTCGTCGTATTTCGGCCACCGGGGCTGGGCGACCACCCCCTGGAGTTGAGCGAAATATTGCGTATCGCCCAGCAATACAGCATGTCACCGGCGGGCGCTTATGCGCAGATTCTGACGTTCCTTTCCTTCACGGCCTATGGGGTCCTCATGGAATTGCGTTTCGGCGCGACGGTGGGAAAACTGATATTCAAGCTCCGCGTCATAGGCTCCGAAGGAACCAGAGCCGGTCCGCGGGCCGTGCTGCTGCGAAACCTGGTCAAGATCGTCGAGCTTTACTGGCCCCCCCTGTTCCTGCTGGTCGTGCTGCTGGTCGCGCTGAACCGTAACCACCAGCGACTGGGGGATCTGATGGGCCAAACGGCGGTGATAGACGGCTCTGCTACCCCGCCCGAACCAGAGCAGTCCCAACCGACCGATACCGCCCCGCCCGGGCCGCCCCCGAGCGAATAACGCGGTGGCCGCACCTCATCGCACCTGGGTCTCAGGGACAACGGGGCCCTCAGCGGGAGGGGCTTTTGCGACAGAGGGATGGGCATGTTGCAGTTGCATTAACCTCAGCAGGACGACGGCGGTCTGCAATTGGATGTCGTGATCGTACTGGGTGGCGAGATCCTGGTCCAACTCATCCGTTTGCGTATCCTGAAGCAGTTCGTTGCTGAATTGGATTTGCCGCCAGCGGTCGGTCTGCTTGGGCGTCATGTTAACTTCGACGTCCGGATCAACACCCCAAGTTTCAGCGCCGTTCTCCCGATGCAACAGGCGCTCGGAGTCGCCGACGTAGTAGTACGCCGTGGTCAGCTTCAACGAGGCAAGCTGCTGGCGGGTGACAGGATCGTGACGAAGCGTAATTACGTTCTGGACGCTGCCTTTTCCGTACGTCCGCTTCCCGACGATTGTGGCTCGACCCAAATCCTTCAGCGCACCAGAGACGATTTCAGCGGCGGAGGCGCTAAGTTTGTCCACCAACACCACCAGGTCCCCGCGGAGAAACGTCCCGTCCGACTTGGCGTTCTTCGTCGTAGAGAAGACCTGCCTCCCGCGAGTCGATACGATCCGCCCGGAGTCGACGAATTCGTTGGCCACAGCCACCGCCGACCGCAACAGCCCCCCCGGATTGATCCGGAGGTCCAGCACAATCGACTTGATCCCGTCGGATCGCAAGTTCTTCAGGGCCTTCCGAACGTCGCGGGGTGTCTCATCCGTGAACTGTGTAATGCGGATATATCCGATGGACTGATCGGCATCGAGGATGTAGTCCCACTCACCCGTTACCGGCCGCCGACGCCAACCTGTAACCGTGCGTATGAAGATCTTGTCCCTGACGACGGGAATGTCGATGGGCTTGAGGCCCCCTCGCCTCTTGACGGTAAGGACGACCTTGGTGCCCTTCTCGCCCATGATACTGTCGACCAGCTCGTCTATGTCGCGGTCCTTTGTCGCACTCCCATCGACGGCGATAATCGCGTCACCGGCCCGAATTCCGGCCTTGTAGGCGGGCGAGCCGGCAAGAGGCGTGACAACCTTGAGGGGCTCATCCGGCGCCTTGTTGATGCGAATCCCTACGCCCACGAACTGCCCCAACATATGCTTGCGAAAATCGGCCACGTTGTTCGGCCAGATCACCGCGCTGAATCTGTCCAGCTCATCCAGGAAGCCCTCGGCGAACTCAATTGCCACAACCTCCGTCGGTATCTTGACCGTCCGCTCCGATGCCCGCAGGACGACGTTAAACGCCAGACGAAGGTCCAGATCGTCAACGCGGTCCGTCTTGTCGACCGCGTCCAACTGGCGATCGATAATCTCAATGAATCGCTGTTTCTTGGCCTCGTCGCGCAGGTTGGGGAAGGTGTCGACCACCTGGGGCGTCTGGGCGAGGACCTTGACGCTCAGCAGCGCTCCGCGCGTCAGCTTACGAAAATCCACCGCCGTCACGTAGGAGGCGCTGAGACGTCTGATGGTCCTGTCGACCATCTCGGCGTCCACTCCGGATACCATCCTCTCCCATCGGGCGGGCTCGGGCGCGACCAGGTTGCCTGTCGCCTGTGTCGCCGGTTGCTTCAGACCAGCCTGCCCCGGCCCGGGTGGCGCAGACGGACCGCCACTTCGCTCGTTCCCGTACAGACCCAGCATCCGTACATGCCGCCGTATAAGCTTGAGCGTGTTCTGGTATTCTTCGTTGTCAGCGGACAGTTTGCTTAGGCCCGCGTAGGCGCTCAGCGCGTCGTACCACTTGGCATCACGGACTGCTTCCTGTCCGCGACGTTCGATGTCGGCGATCAGGTCCTTGTACCAGTCCTGATCGGCAAGACTCTCCTGATCCAGCGCCAGCTCACGGGCCTCGTCCTTGGCCCGCATGAGTGCAATCCTCCAGGGCTTCTCCGCGACCATGGACTCAACATCCACCAATGCCTCGACCAGATTGCTTTCCATGACCTTAAGCTCATCAGCGCCCAGATCGCGGCCTTCAGGTGTGTCGGTCTGCACGGACTCCCAAAGCTGCTTCCAAGATTCGATCTCGCGTGACAGCTTCTTGGCCAGTGCTCGGAAGGTCTCGCCGTAGTCCGAATCATCGTCAGCTAACAGTTTCTCCGCCTCGCCCAGCAGCTGCTGCGATTTGGTCAACGCTTCGGCGCTGTCGGCCTTGAGCTTGGCCGCCTCCTCCACGGCCGCGTCCCGAAGAGACTCACTCCCGCCCACCTTACCGCAGGATGAGGCCAGCTCCTCAACTTTCGCGCGAAGCTTCTTTTCGAGTCCGGCCGGTAGTCCGCCCAGCGACCTCTGGGCTATCATGCACCAGCGGACGCGTCTGACCGCCTCGTCATACTCGGTGCGTCGTTCGGCCTCGGCTTGCCGCATTCGGCGCCTGTAGCCCTGAAGCAAATCGCGTGCGGCGGCGATTGATTCATCAGACGGTACAATCTCGGCTGCCTTGTCGATCTGCTCGCCGGCCTCAGCGAAATGTCCGATCAGCACTTCGGCGATTGCTGCCGCGATATGTTCGCCTGATTTGTCCTCCAGCGCTGAGCCCGCCGCCATTGTCGCCGGCGCCGATTGGGGCGCCGCCGGCGCGGTAGACGGAGCCGTCGTCGCCTCAAGACCCAAAGACGCCGAAGAGACACACAGAACCACACTGACCCAAACAAGGATCTTAGACCAAGTACGACTCACCGCATTCTCCCGTCAGACGTTCATCGAAGATCAACCACGAAGCTCCGCCCCCAGCCACATCAGTTACTGGAGCGGTCTAGGCCGCCTCGTTGCATTATAATACGCAGACCACCCCTTGCGAGTGCAAATCCGGGTCGCTTGGGGCCCACCTCCTTAACCTCCTTACGGCAAGTGACCAAAGCCAACGCCATTAGAGACCCCCTCCCGACCATCTACCCTCCAAGATAGCTGCGGGGGGGACGCTGACTTGCTCTACTATCGGCAAAGTCACGCCTCAACTGATGGAGATACCTTGACGGTATAACAAATAGTCTGCTATCCTTAAGTTGCCAGGCCAAGCGAAAACCTGATGCTTTGTATATTAGGTCTGCGGCTGGTTGTTATGTCTCATCTTGCGCCGTTTCAGCGGGCGACATAGTCGAGGCGGTCACGTCTGTTACGCGGAGCGCGGAGCACAATGACCAAGATACGCCTGTCATGTCCGAGCTGCGGTAAGGAACTGATAGTTCCCGAGGAGCTCACCGGTAAGCAAGGGACCTGCCCGAGCTGTGGAGAGAACTTCACGGTCCAGCTGCCGATCGACCAAGCGGCCGAAGGCCCCCCCGCCAGCGGCGATGATGTAATGAGCTGGCTGGACGAGGCGGCCGCCCGCGAGAAGCCCAAGGTCACCCCGCCCAGACCCCGCAGACGACCCACTGCCCCGCTGCGAAAGACCGCCAAGCCCCAACAGCCAAAACCAGCGACCAGGAAACCTATCTTCCCTGTCCGGCTGGACCACGTGGACGATATGGGAGCGTTCTTCCGGTTCGATTCCAGGTTGCTCTACAACGAGGACTTCCGCAGCAGCTTCCCTCAGCAGTGCCTTATCTGCGCGGCAAAACGGCCCCTGTCGGTCCATCTGATCTTCTGGCCGGCCAAGTTGAGGGCAGGTTCCAGCGCCCAGGTAGAGGCGATGGAAGCCCGCCAGGTGTACACCCTGCGAAAGGTAAGCGATCTGAGCGGACGTGACCTTCTGGGCGTGCTCAATCCGATCGAGAACCTGCCTGAGCCGTACTCGCTGCCGTTTCCGTACTACGTTTGCAACTCGTGTTCGGCCGTCGGCGCTGTGGTGACGGATGTCCACCCGGCCGCCGTTGGAGAAAGCGAGGTGTGCGAACTGGGGATTTCTTCCATCCCTCAAGCCGAGGGGTTCGTCTTGGCCGTCTGCGGCGAGGGCAGCGAGGTCCATGCCCAGATACGCAAGGCGATCCTTAGCGGCTCGGCGAGGCCATGGCAGCGCTTACCTCTTACTGTGCGAATACGAATCAGACGCTGGTACAAGACTCAGGAGGGCGAGCGGTTTCTCCTCTACATCCCCGACGCCGAGTTCGCCAAGGCCGAGGCCGGCCTGGCCGGAGTGGTGCTGACCGATTTGAAGCTGATCTATCACAAGAGCCTCGCGCACGTGGAAATACCTCTCACGGAAAAATTCGAACTTACGCCGAGGACGGCTGAGGAGGGAACGCGTCTCGAGATCATCGCTCCCAACGGGAGGAAGGTGGTGCTTCGCACCACACAAGCCAACGTCAAGCAACTCCAGCAGTTGATTATGCGCACCACCACGTAACCTTACCGGCCCTGCTCAAAACCACACGTCCCGCGATGACGAAATCCGCCGACAAATCCACGCCGTGCCCCAGACAAAGCTCAAAGAGAAACCCCCGTTATTGGTTTTTTGTTTTCAGCTTTCAGTTTTCGGCTTTCGGGGCTCAGCTTTCTGTATTTGCCTTTGGACCCCCCAATCGTTATTAAGGTCCACTTGGAATGACCCTCGACCCAAAGGACGCCAGTAAAGCTCAGCAGCGCCCGTCCGCCCGGACAATCCTGGCGGCGACAATCCTGGTCTTGGCGGGGCTGCTTGTCTATGCGAACAGCTTCGCCGGGACATTCGTCTACGACGATCACTGCAACATCGTCAACTACCCTCACAATTTCTGGCCCGGGCTGTGGGGATTCATCCGCAAACCGCTTTGGCGAAGCTCGGTCGAACTAAACTACACACTGGGCGGGCTCGATGCTCGCGGATATCACAGCGTCAATTTGACCATTCACTTACTGGCTGCGCTGACATTATTCGGTATCGCGCGGCGGACAATGCTTTCAAGACGGGTCCGCCAGAGGCTCGGTGAGGCAGGAACACCACTTGCGGCGGCCATAGCGCTTATCTGGCTCGTCCATCCGCTCCAGACCGAGTCGGTCACCTACATCGTCCAGCGCCGCGAATCTATGATGGGACTGTTTTACCTGCTGACGCTGTATTGCCTAATCCGCTCCAGCAGCGCCCGGCGGCCTTGGGTGTGGTTTGCGCCGGGGATTCTGTCTTGTGCGATCGGGATGAACATCAAGCCGGTGATGATGACCGCGCCCGTGATCGCCGTCATCTACGACCGGATCTTCCTGTCCAGGTCCTTCAAGGAGCTGCTTCGCCGCCGATGGATTCTGTACCTGGGGTTGGTGGTCACCTGGGTGGTGCTTTTCAAGCACGGGCACCGGATGACAAGTCAGGGGATGGGCATACCGCAGATATCGATGAGCGTATGGGACTATTTCTGCTCGCAGTTCGGTGTGGTGACGCACTATTTGCGGTTGAGCTTCTTCCCGGACGCGCTGGTATTGGATTACGGCTGGCCCGTCGCCCGCCAGCCCGCACAGATCGTCCCGTATGCGATACTGATCGGCGTGCTGGTTGCCTTGACGTTGTGGGCCCTGTGGCGGTACCCGGCGTGGGGTTTTGTCGGGACATGGTTCTTTGCGATCCTGGCGCCCACATCAAGCATTATCACGATCGATTACTTGGCATTTGAGCATCGAATGTACCTGTCCCTGGCGGCGGTAGCTACGTTGACGGTTGTTGGCGCTTATCTGCTCGGCGGGGGTCTACTGAGAAAGCTAATCAGCAACGAACCCGTCCGCAAGCGGCTCGGCGGGGTGTTGGGCGTAGTACTCCTGACGGTCTGTGCGACGGGACTTAGTGCAAGAACCATCCTCAGAAACCGAGACTACCACACCCGCCAGAGCATGTGGCTCAGCGTCACCCGCCATCGCCAGGGGAACTATCGCGCGTACAACAACCTTGGGGTGGCGCTGGCCGAGAAGGGCGACGAGACGGGGGCAATAGCATCCTATCGCCGGGCCGTTACGCTCTGGCCCGGGTACGCCGACGCTCATGGGAATCTGGCCGCGGCGCTGGCAAGACAAGGCGCGGCCGAGGAAGCCGGCGACCACTACCGAGAGGCGATACGGCTCGACCCCACCCGCGCCGGGTATCACTACGGGCTGGGTAGGGCGATGGCGGCCCAGGCGAAGCGCCCCGAGGCGATCGAGCATTTCACCAAGGCGATCCAACTCGACCCGGCCCACGCCGCCGCGCAGTTCCAACTGGCCGCCGTCTACAGCGCCAAAGGTGAGGCGGGCCTGGCGATCCAGCACTACCGCAGGGCACTGGCGATCAGACGCGACTGGGCGGAGGCGATTAACAACCTCGCCTGGGTGCTGGCGACAGTCCCGGATCCCAAACTGCGCAACTGCGACGAAGCGATCCGTCTTGCCCAGCGGGCCTACAAGCTGACGGATGAGCGAAAACCCAGGATGCTGGTAACGCTGGGTATGGCGTACAAGAATAACGGGCAGATCGATCAGTCCCTCGCCACGTTAAAAAAGGCCAGGCAGATCGCAAAGGCGGGCGGACAAGGCAAACTGGCCGAACAAATCCGCAAGCAAATAGAACAACTCCGCAAGAAAAAGATCACTGACCACCGCCCCACCACAAAACCGCAACCGAACTGAGCACCTCCAAGCCCCGGGAGCCCTGTCGCAGCAGCGTGGTGTCCAGCCCCCAGCGAGAACCCAGCGGAGTCTTGTTATGGCCTCTTAGGACGATGCAGATTCATCGTCCCACACGTCGGGGTCGGTGCCCTGCTCTTTATCCTCCTCGGGCGTCCTCCACTTGTCGGCCTCGTTTATGTCGTCCATCTCGCGCTCCATGAAGTTAAACATCTTCTCCTGCATAGGCGCGAGCTTCTTGTAGTATTCCAGCGTCGCCTGATAGCTGGCGGACATCTGATTGACCTTGATTAGAACCCACTTCATCAGGCACTCGGGCTCCTTGACGTTGGTGAACGGATCGCACCCGAAAGCAATCTCCCCGTTCTCGCCCCGTCTGAAGAACTCGCAGTCTTTGCAGTCGATCATCACCGTAGCTCCGTTGAATCGCCCGCACCGCCCGACGTACCAAGCGATGATACCCGATCCGACAAGGCGATTCCAACGCATTTGCCGCATCGCCGACCTGTTCCAGCCGCCAGGTTGGGTGCAGCCGTGCTATTCCTTTCACTACCCCCGCATAATACCCTATACTGTTGGGCAGTTCCGCTTCTTAACAGTCTCTTACGTCAAGGCAAGATCGTATGTCGCTGAATATCCTATGCATAGGGGACGTCGTGGGTCGCCCGGGCCGGTCGGTTCTGGCCAACCAGCTCGGCGAGCTGATCCGCCGGCGGGACATCGGCTTTGTGGTCTGCAACGCCGAGAACGCGGCAGGCGGAAGCGGGCTGACCCCGCAGATGTTCCAGAAGCTGCTGGGGTACGGCGTTGACGCGGTCACCCTCGGCGACCACACGTACCGCAGACGCGAGATCATCGAGTCGATGAGAAGCTCCGACCGCATTGTACGCCCGGCGAATCTGTCGGCGGTGGCGGCCGGACGAAGCTGGACCGTTCTTACTACCCGCCAAGGGGCGCACCGCATCGGCGTGACCTGCATTTTAGGTCAGATGTTCATGGGCGCCAACGACTCGCCGTGGGCGGCGGCCGATAGAATCCTTACCGAGATGGGCGAAGACGTGAAGATCCGCATCGTCGATTTTCACGCCGAGGCCAGCAGCGAAAAGATCGCCATGGGGTGGCACTTGAACGGCCGCGTCAGCATCGTCTTCGGAACGCACACTCACATAGCAACGGCGGATGCACGCGTGCTCGATGGGGGCACGGCGTATATCTCCGACGTGGGAATGACCGGGCCATACGACAGCGTACTGGGGCGGCTCAAGGACCGCGTGGTTCAAGCATTTCGGACCTCCATGCCGGAACGCTTCGAGGTAGCCAAAGGCGACCCGCGGCTGGCAGGGATCCTGGTTGGCGTCGATCCGGATACGGGAAAGGCCCACTCCATAGAACGCATCGAAGTCGCCGCAGAAGAACTCGGCGCCGATACCGGCGAACCCGACCAGACCGGAAGCGATCAGTAAAGCTGAAAGGCCGTTTTTCAGCTTTGACTCTTCTACTCACCGCATCAGGTGATATCTTTTCATCTTCTTATACAGCGTGGTTCGGTTGATCCCCAGCGCCTCGGCGGTTGCCTTGCGACTGTGCCGATTGGCCGCCAGGGCCGCTTGTATGATCTGCTTCTCAGATCCGGCCAGCGACTCGGCCAGCGTGCTTCCGGTCGTCTCGACGGGCGCGAGCTTTTGCGGTCCGCACTTATAGTCAAGGACGACTGGGGGCAGGTCGTCCGGTCCGATCTGACCTTGGCGAGACAGCACAACGGCCCGCTCGACACAGTTGGCCAGTTCACGGACATTTCCGGGCCAGTAGTAACGCTGCATCAACTCCATCGCCGCCGGAGCAAAGCTTCGAATAGCTTTTGCGGCGCCGGCGGCATACTTCAGCAAGAAGTACTCCGCGAGCAAAGGTATATCGCCGATCCGATCGCGAAGGGGGGGAAGATCGATATTGACCACGTTGATACGATAGTAAAGGTCGTCGCGGAAACGCCCGGCCTGGACCTCGGCCCACAGGTCGTGGTTCGTCGCCAGCAGCACCCGAACGTCGACTTGCCGCGTCTCGTTGCTGCCCACCGGTTCGAACTGTCGGTCCTGCAGGACCCGCAGGAGCTTAACCTGCAACTGCGGCGAGGCCGTCGCCACTTCGTCCAGGAAGATCGTCCCTCCGTCCGCCGCGGCGAATTTGCCTTCCTTATCGGCCAGGGCACCGGTAAACGCCCCGCGGGTGTGACCGAACAGCTCGCTTTCCAGCAGCGTGTCCGGTAAGGCCCCGCAAGGGACCTCGACGAACGGGCGGTCCAGACCGCCCGAGCGATTGTGAATCGTCCGGGCTATCAGGCTCTTACCGGTACCTGACTCGCCCGTAATGAGCACCGTCGTTGACGTATCAGCGACGGCGTCGACCAGCTCGAACACCTTGGATATGCGGGCGTCTTGGGAGACGATGTCGTCGAAGCTGCAATACTTCTTCAGCGCAAGGTGCAACTGCCTGTTCTCGCTGAGCAACTGATGCTGCTGGACCGCTCGCCTCACGACGGCGCGGACCTGGTCGTCGAGTATGGGTTTGGTCAGATAGTCGTAGGCCCCGGCCCTGACGGCCTCAACGGCCGAGGCGATGCTCCCGTGGGCCGTAATCATAATCACCGCCAGGTCGGCGAACCGCTCGCGGACGTACCTCAGTAGGTCCATACCGTCCGTCCCGGGCATGGCGAGGTCGGAGACGACCAGGTCGAACTGTCCGGCGAAAAGACAGTCCTTGGCCCGAGCAACTGAAGTGACGGCCGTGACCTCGTACCCGTCCCGCTTCAAAAGCTCCACCACCCCTGAAAGGACCATCGGATCGTCATCGACCAGCAGGATCCGGCCTGTTACGGCGGCGATAGCTTCGATGCTGTCGGACATGATCAGGACTCCTTCCGGCGCGGGGTATTGAGCTGTGGATTGCTCAGAGGCAGCGTTACCGTCACGACCACCCCGCCGCCGGGCCTACCTTCAGCATCAATCGCGCCGCCCAGGGCCGTGAGGGTCTCCCTGCATATCGCCAGGCCGAGCCCGCACCCGGCGCCCGGGGGTTTTGTGGTGTAGAATGGCTCGAAGATCGCCTCGGTATCGCGCCGCGATTGCCCGCAGCCGGTATCGGCAAATTCCACTACGCATTGATCGCCTCGTCGTACCGCGGTAATGCTCAGCGACCCTCCGGCATCCATCGCGTCCAGGGCGTTCTTAATGACATTGCAGAAGACCTGAAAGATTCTGTGCCCGGCCGATATCGAAGCGCCGGTATCGACTCGGTCAGTTATCTCAACGCCCAAGGCCCTGGCCTGCGGGTGCATCACCGTAACCGCATCGGTCAGTAATTCACCCAGCGGGTAGCTTCGGGACGACTCCTCCCGCAAGGCGCCCAGAATGTCCGCCATCGGCTCCAGCCCGCTGCGAGCGGAGGTCTGGTGCTCTGACGCCTCTTGTCCCGAACTGCTTTCGGCCAGTCCCAGGTAGCGCATTACCGCATCGAGCGGATCGGCGAGTTCGTGTACCAGCGTCTCCGCCTGCTTCTCCAGTCCGCCAAGTGCTGCCCTGCCCTGGATCTGACGCTCAATAAGCAACCGCTCCGTGGCGTCGCAGACCACGACGAGGACGGCGTCTGTCTGTCGCCGACCCGGACCTAGCGCAATGGGCCTCAGGGCAAGGTCCACTGCGAGGCGGCCTGTCGCCCTCCCGTCAATAGCAACGCCTCGACGGGACAGGACCTCGGTGTCGGTTAGTTCCGCCAGCTCCTGGTCCCAGTTCAACGCCGCTTTACCCCCCGCGGATAGGACACCCGAAACATCGCGACCGGACGGGAGCATATGTTCGGCCGCGGCGTTGCGAAGCAGGATCTCGCCTTGGGGGTTGACGACCAAGACCGCCTGGGGCATGGCGTCAAGCGTCGAAGACAGCAGTTCTTCCAAGCTCGTCTGCATCTGGAAACACCGGGGTCCACTGGGAGACGTTGCCGCTGTGCAACGCCACGTTTCCTATCGGAAACATTTCGCCCGTAGTTTCGTAAGAGACAGTCTGGAGCGGCCTTGGTAGCGGCGGGTGGTGAGCCCCCCGACGGGCCAACGTATACCCCTGAATCTTTAGGCGTACAGCGTCTTTACGAACGACCCGTACTTGCCGATTCTGGCGGCGTCGCCAAAGACGCCGAGATCGGGCCCGCCCAGCGGTCGCAGCTTTCCCCCATACCCGAATCGCACGGATTTCGTTGTCAGATCGGCCGCCAGCAAGAACGTCCCGTAATTACCCTCCACGAAGCACGGTAGCGGCCCCCATTCCAGCAGGCGCCTCTGGGCCGCAGACAGAATACTGCTCTCCCCCACCATGCACCCGAGCGTAAAGGGGACTCGCTTGTCTGCAGCAAGGACCGCCAGGCGAAGCGCCGCCACTAAACCTCCGTTTTTGCAGATCCGTATGTTCCACCATACCCGCTCGGGAGCGGTCGCCAAAATGCGAGCATCGGCCTCGCTCAGGAGCGTCTCATCAGCCATCAGCGGAAGCTCACACTCGCAAGCCAGCTCAACAAACTCCGCCGCCGAGCAGTACACCGGCTGCTCGACCACACAAACCCCGAAGTATTTCAAATGCGCGACGCGCTGCGGGGTGGTCTGAAGGTCCCACCCGCCGTTGACGTCGACCCTAAGCGTGCAGTTTCCGCTTCGGATCGCCCGCCCGAGGCGCTTGTAGACGATCCTGAGATTCTCGGCGTCGACATCCTCGCCTAGCCCGAGCTTCAGTTTGAAATCCTGCAGGCCGAACAGGCGCATCTTGCGCAGCTGACGCGCCGTGACGCCGGGGTCCGACGAGCCCAGCACACCGGATACCCGCACGTCGATCTGCTTGCGCGGACGGACCCTTCCGGAAACCCGCCGGACCTCCTCAATTACCAACCGGCCGTCCGCGTCGAAGAACCTTCGCACGGCCGCCAGGTCCATCGCGCACGCGGCGGCGTTTATGCACCGCCCCTTATCATCAGTGACCGGAAACTTCTCGCTGATTGGCAGGACCATCCCGTCCTTGACGCATTGCGGCCAGATGATCTGCTCCAGGTCGTCGATGACGCTGTCTATCGTCTCTCCCGTAACGTAACGCCTGGGTAGCGTCTCGCCCCAACCTACCCACCCGTCGGAGTATTTGAGGCGGACGACGACGGCCTCCGATACGTCTCGCACGGCGGAGGCATGGACGAATGTCCGCATGGGAAGTGTCGTACGGCAGATGTCCATTCGAACGGCTTCGACGTCCATGGCGCAAAACCTCTTGCAGCTTATAAGCCCTCAAACATCCGACGCAAAGAGTCTACAGCGGCTCGTTCGCGCAGTCAAAGACCCCGCCGAGCCAGCGGGGTCTTAACAGAAGGAGGCGTCTACTTATTGGTCAATGGTTTTTATGTTATGCGTCTGCGCCGAATCAGCAGCGCAGCGCCAATTGTCACAAGGGACAAGGTGGCAGGTTCCGGGATGGTGGGCAGCTCCTTCAAGATGAAGAAGCCCGGCCTTGCCGCCGTAAGGTCTACGTCGATGACCAATTCGCCGCCGTTGGGCCCGCCGCCGGGGGTGAACGAATCGCCCTTCGCCACGACACCGGTGAAGGCGTTTAACGCTTCGACCTGGCCCGGGCCCGTGCCCTGGCTGGACCAGGAGCGACCGGAAAACGGACTCAAGTTAAAATTGTCGCCGGGCAACTTGTAATCCGACGGGAAGGTCTCGGCCGTGTTGAAACGGGCGTTGCCATACCCGAACAGATACCAATGGAAGTCGATCCAGTCCCTAGCGGTGTTGTTCTGGATATCCTCGTCCAGAATCACGATCTTGCTGGCGGTGCTCTCGTCCGGATTGACCTGCGTGAAGTTCAAGAAGATCGCCGGAAGGTACCCGTACCTGTCGGGCCTACCGACGAAAACCTTGGTTATCTCGATCAGAAGCACATCACGCGGCCCGGGGTGAACCACCACCGAAGCGGGCGAACCATCGTCGTTGCCCGACCCGGTGATACGCCACCCGCCGGCGTTCTCATAGATGAGAGCGGCTTGGACAGTGGCAAATGGTAGCAGCAGGAAGACGAATACACAGACCAGTTTTAAATGCGAGCGGTGCCCCAAACTGAGCATGAGCTTTCTCCTCACTTTTTTAAGCACAACGAGCAGTCAAAAAAACGAGCTGAGCGATCTTTCCTCAACCGGAACCCGCGAGCAGCAGGCTCCTAAGTTGCGGCGATACTAGCACGTATCCGCGGTTTTGTCAAGCAGCAACACCTCAGATTCTCAGTCTTTTGCCCCACCGTGCCCGGGCCGAACGCACGCGGGGGAAGGATTGCACTTGACGCAGGCGATCCAGGCCGCTAGCATCTCGACTGCTCGGGGAAACCCGCGTTTTTTTGTGGACTAGGCCTTCAGAGAAGCCGAATAAACCGGAAAACGCCCCCATCGTCTAGTGGCCTAGGATATCAGGTTCTCATCCTGGAGACAGGGGTTCGACTCCCCTTGGGGGTATCAGATGCAACCTCTTGCTTTTGCAAGGGGTTGTATCTTTTTGTCCAGACATGACTACCGCGACATTCGCATTTTCTTCCGGTTCGCCTCAGGGCCTTCGACACCGGGCCATGCGAGGAGCCCTGATGGCAAAGGATTGAGCAAGCATTGTTGGCGCAGACCAGGAATAAGACCAGGATGTATTCGGGACGATGACGGCTTGCCCAAGAACTGGCAGTGACGCATGTCAATTCACGAGACGTTCTACACGAATCGGCTTCGTTCTGTGACTGGGTTCTATCGACAGAAACAGGCCGGCCAGCAGGTCGAGTGCATCGAGAAGATAGTCCTGCACGACCTTCACCGCGTATACAGTATGCGGGTTAATGTTTTGCCGGCGTTGCCAAGTCCCCTCGCTTAATCTCACCGGCCTTATTCACAATCTTACCGATGCTCATCAACTCCCGCGTCTCCGAGATTTCTATCTCGCCCACTTCGGTTTCTTCTCGTCCTATTATCTGACCATGCCGATTGCGAATCTGCGTGCCCAAGTGCACAAGCTGGAAACGATCGCCTACTCTGATACCACCTTTCGACCCGATGTCCAGATAGACTGTGTCCTCAAGCACTGCCGCGACACGAACGCCGTCGTCCTTGTCGATTAATGCATCGATGAGTTCTTCGACGGCGTCATTAATGGCCTCCAAACCATTGGTGCCCAGGCCCATGACCGAGGTTTTAACCTCCCCCGTTTGGACCTCGTAGGCGCTGAGGTAGCACGCAACGCCGAATTTCCTTTGTGCTGAATTCTGCAGGCGGCGTTTCCGCAGTTCCCGCAAGGCAAGGAGTCTCTTTTCGCGGCGGGACCTGGCAGGGCGGAAAACGTTGTCGAGCACGCCCGGTTCATAATCACTCATGTCGCGGTAGTCTTCCTTTGCATCCAGGGTTTCCTTAAGGGTTCTGTCCTCATTTGTTCCCAAGGACCCTTCTATAAGATAGCGGACACAAAGCAATCGTCCTTCTTCCGGAGACGTAGCAGGATCTACGTAAGCGGTTTTTCCGAAATTGATCTCACGCAGAATCTCCAGAATCCTTTCACGTTCCACTACCGCAAAGGCTTCACTTTCCACAAGCGCGTGCTTGAGGATGTCACGAGCGCGCTTGTTCATCTGGGGGGGAGTCTGCACGGGTCGGGCGGCATCAATCTGCTGCCCGACGACATTAACACGCACACTTACCTGTCCGCTGTCGGGCGTTTCCTTTGTGGTTTCTTCGCCAAATGGCACATCTTCAATCTGACGCGTATCACCGAAACGGAGGATAGCCACAGTCCAGTGCTGCCCAGCGTGACGCTTTGCCCCTGCGAGCACTTTATGTGTGTAATCGTACGTGCGCACTTGCGGAGGCGCCTGGGCTGGAGCTGGAGGGGGCGCGGTGCTTCCAGCCGGGATGTTCGTCGTAGGCCCACATCCCACCATGGCGCACACCACTGAGAGGGCAAGGGCAAGGTTGATGTACCTAATCGCTGACATGTTCGATCTCCCGCTGCTGTGTCACGGCATGCTCAATGAGGTTTTCTTGGGTTTGCGAATTATGATCTGACAATCTGCGGCCTGATTGCTCAATGAAGTGCAGGTGTACTCGGTTACCGTACGCGCATCGAGCATTATCGGTTCCCAGTTGGTGCTTTCCAAGACGTGATTATCAGCGTCGAGGAATGTCGTACGGATGTCGACCCACAGGTTGTCCTTGGTCCTGTTGCGCAAGGTAACGATGACTTTCAGCAATCCACCGGCAGGGCGATTGGTGTCCACACGAACAACATGGATGATGTCTTTTGTCGTCGAGCTTTCGAACTGGATTCGTCCCTGCGAAAGATAAGGGTTTTCCTCCGGCGACATCTTGGCCTGCTCTGTCGTACAACCCAGCGTCGCCGCGATACCAACCAAAACCAAGATCAATATTGGATAGTTTCTCATGCTCTTTTCTCCGAAGGCTGTTATTCAGCGGCTGAAGTTTCTTCCTTCTCCTGTATAACCGCGGGTTTTCTGGTGACTACGTTCTCGTAGTATTCCGTCCCAGGCGTGGGTGGACTCATACACTTGCCTCCAAGCACCACGTGCAGCCCCCCCTTGCATAACCCGTTGCATCGCATATGCCCGGGACCGCGCAAGTTGATTCCTGCTTGCTGGTACTTCGCACGCAAGTCCGCTTCGCTCATCCCAATGCAAAAACCGTCGGCATGGAGTCTTTCCATAAGCTCTTGCGAGGGCGTGCACGTGCAAGTTCCGCCCATGATCCAGGGCTCGGCCCCGTCTTTATGTCCTGTGTGGTCATTGCAGTGGACTATTCCCGGAGGGTCGATGGACTTCGGTACGAACGGGGGCGGGGGGACCTCGCAAGATATCGTGGTTCCTGCAAGGATGACGGCTGCGAATATCGCAAGACATCGTACCGCATCAAGTGCAGTGTCCAGTATTGTGCTGCTCGTCGGGTGCATCGCAGTGCCCCTTTCTCATATCAGAACAGGCCTTTATTCGGCGGCAAAATACGTGTTGTCTGCTTCGGGCTTGGTGTGCAAGAAATAGATACTCTCCTCGCCTGCTCGTACAGGAATGTAGTATCGCGTCAGACGGTACCGCGGGAGAAGATACCCGTTGGCATCGAAGCATTGAAGTGTAACTGTATAGCTGCCAGGCTTGACCTTCGCAGCAAAGACATACGTCTCCCCGGGCAGCAAGTGCCAGTAGCGGTGGTCGGCTCGAACGTCCCAGTACGCCGCAATGTATCCTATGTAGGGTAATCTGCGGAGGATAGATTGTGTGACGCCTTTGGTCGCCTGAACTCGATCTTTCTCGCCTGTCCCACGTGTATCGGCCTGGTGAAACATGTCCAGCAGTTGGTGGGCCCGTCCGGCCTTTTGCCCGTCAAGATAGACCATGACGGACCTCTCCTCATAAGGGCTGCGGATGATGCGATCCATGTACTGGTTTTCACCGATCAGAAACTTGATAGGTCCTGTTCCGACCTCAACAACCAGGATCAGATTGACTTGCTTCTGGTAATCCACCGATAGGAATTGCTCTGGGCCATTGGCGCTAAGGACCACGGGATTCGGAAAGTCGCCCTCGTCCAGGAGGGTGCTGGGGGCTTCGCCCAACGCCGGGGATGCGGACATATCCACCACACTAGGAATGGGGTTTTTACCTTGCGTAGAGCGTTTGTAGGATTCGGCCTCCAAACGCATGCGTTTCTTGCGGGCTTTTGTTTGTCTGGATCGGATGGATTTGAGCTCCCGCTCTTCTGCCTTGCGCGTGATGCGCTGAGCGGCCTTTCGAAAGGCGACCCGGGCGTTACCTTCGTCACCGAGTTTAAGATACGTCCGCCCCAGCCAATAATGAGTCAAGCGAAAATCATGGCGGTAATCCTTCATGTTGTCTTCTGTGGTGGCATCGGCCATGTCCGCTCGAGCGAAAAAGATCCGGGCGTTGTTGTAATCACCAGTCAGGTAGTGCAGTATCCCCAGATAAGTGCAGACCATGGCGCGTTCGAAGGGCTCGCCTTTGAAGATCTTCGAGGCTTCGTTGCTGGCAGCGGCGCGTTTCTCTTTATCTGTATCCTGCCGCTTCTCGATATCCATGAAGCACTTGAGCAATTCCGACTTGGCGGCGTCGTGGTTCCCACTCATCATGCAGATGCTGGCATAGTCCATGGCCCACATGACATAGTCCTTGTCATGCTTGGCGAGATACCCTTGAAGAAACTTGGCCGAATCAACGTAGGTAGGTTGACGGTCTACACGTGCGGACATTGCCTTGGCCAGCATGATCTGCTCGTGGGATGGCCCGCAGCCTCCAAGATGTATAGCGGTTGCGGCCAGCAAAAGCCCGATGAGCAATGCATTTCGTAAGTGCATACGCCGACTCCTATCTATACATGATTCCCGTGGTGGCATGTTTCTTGATCTCGTATTCAATCCTCCCAGACGATGGCTGAGGAACCGGCATCGGTCAACCTGAAGCTCAGACGCAGGTACGTGGTGTGACCTGCGCCGGCGACCTGATCGATTGATTCGATCGTCCCAGTCAGGAAGAAATCCGCTCCATATGGCGTCCGCTCGCCGCTGGCCGTTCGCTTCCCACGTTGCTTATCGCGGTTTTCTTTCTCTATGATAGCGATGATAGCCCGGTCGAGAAAAACGATCCGCCCCTGGGCGTGTTTTATAAGCTGCGTGCGCATCTTATTGAGAAACATATCGCCGTCTATGTATTCATTGGACCGGTTGGCAACAGAGAAGAAGGCGACTTTGGGAGGGGTGGTGGCGTTCTGGATTTGGACCAGGCCCACGAGGCTTCGGGCCATTCGCTGGGCGACTGAGCGGAAGTCCTGGCTTGTCAGTCCCGTTCCCAACTCGATGTCGCTGAGCTCATCCGGTGAGAGCCTTTTGGTCTGGCCGGTACACCCGGACAACAGTGCTCCCGCGGTTGCAATAAGAAGTATCATCCGAAACAGTTTCATGAGTAGCTCTCCTGACAATGTGCGATGAATCTATTTCTTTGGCTTTGCGAGATTCATGGCTCTACCTATGCGAATCAAAGAACCGGATTATACATCTAAAACCCACGTCGTCGAAAGCCTCCTTGGGCCTGTGTTTATCTGCATGATTGCGAAGGGCCGATTCGATACTCGTCCGCCAGCTTCCGCCCTTGACGATCTTCATGGTCCCTCCGGATGGGTCTCGCGGGGCGTCGGGAGGCGTCTTTGCATACAGATGGGAATGGAACCAGGTGCGTGTCCACTCACGGGTATTGCCGCTCAACCCCTCTACTCCAAATGCGCTGACGTCCTGCCCCGGTTTTGACGCCGGCGCTAACACCTCGAATCCATCCTGCGTTCCGATAAGGTTGGACCGCTTCGCACTTGGGCGGTCGCCACATGGATACAGGTCGTCAGGTCCGGGCCCCCGCGCTGCCCGAAGCCACTCCAGTACCGTCGGAAGTCGCTTTGCGGACCGGGCGGCATACGCCTCCGCGGCCACATACGTCACTCCGGTTACAGGCAAATGTCCGTGATTGAACCTATCGTCCATTCGCGTAATGGAGGCAAACTTATTCAACTGTGTTTGATCAGTCGCTTGGATTCTCTTACCGTCCAAAAACTGCTGGTATTGACGCACGGATACCTCGAAACGATCAATGAAGAATGCGCTGACCCATAGCCTTTTCTTTCCCTCCCTTGTCTCGAATGAAACATATCCGCCCGGTATGAAGACCATCCCCTCAGGAGGACTTGCGGCCTTTGCGACCAGATGTAACAGGTTGCTGTAGTAATTGCGTGCGCCGTCGCGCGAGGCGATGGATGCCCCGTTTCCAAATAGCTTTTCAGATCGCGCCCATAACGATGGGAAGAACTTTTCGGCGTTTGCGTTGCGGCAAGCATTGCGCAGCGACACTGTAGAGACGGTAGAGACGCCCTTGGGCATGGTCGCGGGTGTCGCGATGTCTCCGGATCGAAGCATCTGCTTGGTCATTGCCTCCGCACACTGGGCAAACTTCGATGTCAAGCGAGTCTTTGTCACGCTGCAAAAATCTGTCCTACCGCCGGCAACGGACAACCTCCGGAGGCTCAGGAAGTATTCCTGCCCGATCTTGCATATACCTGGCACGACAAGGAATTCCGTCTCCAGATTCCTTTTCGCCTCACTGGGTGTCGTTTCGGCGACGTGACCGCTTAATGCCAAACCCAGATCTCGTTCGTCCAGAACTGCTTTCAGTTGCCTGTGCTCGACGATACGGACATCCTCGGATCCGGCCAGGACCACGGTAATCGCCTGATAAAACACCTCTGCTTCCGCACTGCTGACCTCTCCGGTCGCTTCGGCCGGAATAATAGCGTACCTCGCCGGGCCGGCGAAGGATGTTCCAGCGAGCAATAATGCAAAGGTGATGCAGTATTCGGTGGTTAGTCTCACCAATTCGCCCTTGGGTCGCGATGTAGCCATGCAAACTGACAAAAGGTCGCGGCCAGCAAGAAACTTAGATGAAGGTATTTAGTTTGTCAACACTTAGGGCCGCAAGACCGTGTTACCGATGTTAAGTGTCGTGTGCAAGCTCGATTCTGATCGGAATCGCCGCCGCCAACAGCATCGACACCGGCCAGGCCGTCAAGATCGCCGACCTGCTCGGCGATGCGCCGCTGGGCCAGTAGCACGCGCCGAAAGTCGCAGAAACTCGCCAGTAGTCGCAGATTCTCACCGTTTGTCGCAAGTAAGTCGCAGTTTCTAACAGTTTCTGACGGTTTGTAGCAAGTCGAAAAAACCGTAGCTCCTGTGCCCATAAGCAATTGCGCTTTTGCGCGCCGCTCCTGGCGAAAATTTCCGTTCGGCCGCAGCCAGATTTCTCCGGATTTCTCCAGATCTGTCTAGGCCTGTCCGTATCCACCCTATCCGATTGTCAATTTGCCAATCAGGCGACAAACGCTTCAACGCATCGGGCGCACAAAGCGCCTCCATACTTACCGGCAGCGCGAGCTTATGCGCGCGCAGGGCCGGTCTTTTTGGTCCAGCAGCCTTCGTAAGGTCCGGGCAGGCCGGGAGATATTTTCCTCAGTTTTTCGGCAGCAATTGACGCCCCCCGTGCAGCCGTGCGCGCGCAAACCCGTCCCGTTGGGAAGATGTACCCGGCGAATCGTGCGACTTCGCACACGACAAAGCCCCAGCAGCTCATGTGGGGTTTACAGAAACAACACCCCCCACGCGCCGCGCTGAAAAGAATCCCCGTAGCATCCCTCGATTCTGTCCAGCACCCGGGTCAAGTTGTTTTGCTGAGGGCTTCTGAAGGCTATATTCGTGGGTAAATCGTCAAGTCTTCTTGCGGACAAAGCTTGACAAATCGCCAAATAGGTATATTGTTGACTTTGCTCCGGCCTGCTGTGGGAGCGGCGGAGCTGCGTTCGGTAAGAGCCTTACCGAATCTGACGTGAGGGTAAGAGCGTTCTCGCTCACTCGCACCTTCTTGCCTCAGGCCACACTGGCCGAGTTCCCAACGGTCAAAGTGCGTCCACTTTTGGAGAAAGGGCAGGAAAAGTGAAACCGAAATCAATTCTTGTGGTGGCGGTGGTGGCTGTATTCGCAACAGTCCCCAAGGTATTAGCGGAGGTCCGGTATACCATCATTGATCTACCTGGAACACGGGCGTACGGAATCAATAATTCTGGTCAGATTGTAGGGGGATACAATGCTCAAGGCCATGCGTTCTTGTGGGAAGACGGCACTTCAATATCCCTCGAAGGACTTGGTATGCCTTACGGGATTAATAACTCTGGCCAAGTAGTTGGTCTTAATGGACTCTGGGATAGTGGTGTTGTCACCGATATTGGTGGCAGAGGTTTTTCAATCAATGATTCTGGTCAAGTAGCAGGAGGATACAATGCTCAGGACCATGCGTTCTTGTGGGAAGGCGGCGTGCATACAGACCTTGGCACGTTAGGAGGTGATTTCAGTGAAGCTCGTGGGATTAATGCTTCTGGTCAAATCGTTGGACGGTCATACGTATCATCTGGCCAAACTCGTGCCTTCATTTGGGAAAACGAAACAATGACAGAACCTGGCGTCGGCACTGCTCCCAACGACAGTCTCGCGTTCGGGATTAATAACTCGGGACAGATTATCGGTTATGCTTACGATGTAGGCGGTGCTAACGTTGCCTGTATTTGGGATGATGATGGGGTAACTTACCTTGGCACACTTGGTGGTGGCAGTGACAGCTACGGCAGGGCCATAAATAACCTAGGGCAAGCTGTTGGTTGGTCGTATTACCCAGGATATATTAATCGATATCCATTTCTCTGGGAGAATGACACTCTGCTTAATTTGCAGGAACTCGTGCCAAGCGACTCGGGGTGGTGGCTGCAGGATGCGTATGACATTAATGATAACGGCTGGATAGTTGGGTATGGTCTTGACCCTACAGGGGCAGAGAGCGCGTTTCTACTTGTCCCCGAACCCGCCACGCTGTCGCTGCTGGCGCTGGGTGGGCTGGCGCTGCTGAGGCGCCGCAAATAGACACGCCTTGATGTGAGGGCCGGAGGGTTGTTCCGCTCAACTGTGCTCGAAAGTGAGAAGTCTACGCACATTGGCAGAGGAGCGAGAATGATGAAAGGCATAGGCTGTGTACTACTGGCAACATATTGTGTGTTTGCTGTTTGCGCCGCTGCCGCCAATGCGATGATCATCGACACCGTCCCCGTGGGCAATGTCGGTAACGCGGACGACACTCATGGCGATGGCTACGGGGCGGTGGACTACGCCTACAACATCGGGAAGTACGAGGTGACGGTCGGTCAGTACACCGAGTTCCTTAACGCCGTCGCTACGGTAGGCGACCCGCATGAGTTGTATAACCCGGCTATGGGCAGCGGATACGCTGGAATGAGCGAGATCGGTGGGATCTCGCGCACCGGCTCGGGCACCAAAGGCGACCCTTGGGTCTATTCGGTGCGAACCAATCGTGGCAATCGTCCTGCCCACTCCGTCAGCTTTTGGGACGCCTGCCGCTTCGCCAACTGGCTCCACAATGACCAGCCCGCGGGCTTCCAGGATCTAACGACGACAGAGGACGGCGCCTACTCCCTCAACGATGTCACAAACCCGGACAACGGGAGCATCCATCGGGAGCCAGGCGCTCGGGTGTGGATTCCCAGCGATGACGAATGGTACAAGGCAGCGTATCACGATGGCGATAATGGCATCTACTACGATTATCCAACGGGGACCGATTCGGTACCGAGCAACGACTTAATCGATCCTGACCCGGGGAACAATGCAAACTTCCACGTCTCCCCTGGCGACGATTACACCATTGGGAGTCCATATTACATGACCGAGGTCGGTGAGTTCGAGAACTCCGAGAGCCCCTACGGCACGTTCGACCAGGGAGGAAACGTCTGGGAGTGGACCGAGGCTATCATTGGGGTCGGACGTGGCACGCGTGGTGCCTCATTCTTCCAAAGTGAGTACAGCCTGCATGCATCAAATCGCGATGGGGATATACCTACAGTCGAGGACAACTTTGTTGGATTTCGCGTCGCCACAATCCCCGAACCCGCCACGTTGTCGCTGCTGGCGTTGGGTGGGCTGGCGCTGCTGAGGCGGAACAGGTAGGCGCTTCTACATCACGGCGAGCCGACGTCCACTGCCTCTACGGAGAGGTCAGTCCCTCATGCTCGCCGAATAACTCGCACCTAAGAAACAACTGCAAGTCGGCCGCAGAGCTTTCCTGAAACTTGCCTGTGGTTAAGGTCTTGCAGAGTGGGTATCGTCACTTCCCTCAGGCTTCCAGCGACCCTCTCCCGCACACTGCCGCCTATCTCATCCGCTAACTGCAAGCAGCCTGAGGTCCTTCGAGAGCTTCAGTCAACACCGCTTGGGCTAGGACTTGCTCTCAGTAGCTCCAGGTCCTCCCTTGTACGGGCGACCGTCTATGTCGTGCTTTTCCAGCGTAATTTCTACGATAGCTGCTAGCTCCGCTGTCGCCAAGCAGATGCAAGAGTCGGCGGCGCCATAGTACATCCACAGCCGCCCATCGCGGACAAAGCCGCCCGCGGCAAAAACCACGTTCGGTGCATCACCCGTCCGTTCGTAGGGTTCTTGCGGGCTGAGCAGCCAGCGGCGTGTGCGGCCGATCAGACGGTGAGGCTCTTCCAGGTCAAGCAGTGCAGCACCCAGCCGATAGATGGGATCGCCCGCTGCGTGTTTCACGCCGTGATAAATGACCAACCATCCGGCTTTCGTCTCTATGGGCGGGAGGCCTGCGCCCACGCGTATACCATCCCACCACGGCCCGCCGTGCACGCGGAGGACTACCTGTGGCTTGCCCCAGTAGACAAGATCGGGGGAATAGGAAATCCATATACTACCCCCGCCAACTGACGGCCGATGCAGCATCGCGTACAGGTTGCCGAACTTCCGCGGGAAGAGGACGGCGTTCTTGTTGTCCGGCGGGTAGACCACGCCCAGACGGTCCGTGGTCTTGAAGTCCTTGGTGATGGCGATCGCGACACAGGGGCCCTGATGGGAATATGCCGTGTAGGTTATTGCCCAAGCGTCAAGGTCATCCATCCAGGTGAGACGGCAATCTTCAACACCATTGGCCTCGTAGTCGAAACCTTGCGCAGAGTGTAGCAGGGCGCTGTCCTCGAACTTCCAGTCGATGCCGTCCGGGCTGCGGGCACAGATCAGATGGGAGCGTCCGGAGCTACTCTCCACACGGACGAGGGCAAGAACTTCATTGCCCAAGTCGGCGATCCCGGCATTAAAGACGGTGTTGGCCTGGTAAGGCACGTTCTTCACGGTAATGAGCGGGTTGCGGTCGCTGCGTTCAAATACTTCCTGCATGCCATCTTCCTTCCCTTGGCGCCGTTTGTCCGGGCCGCCACCATTGTTGTCTATCCGATATCATTCACATTGCGAAGAGTTTGTAAGAAATAATCAACACCCGGAACTGTTAGCAGCGGTTATCAGCCGACAGTTCCCATCTGAACTTCCACCCACGGCCATCACGGGTCTTTTCGATGCTTCTATCAAGATCCTACGACATCGGCAACCTTTTCCACGGCTCCAGTAGGCCAGCACTTTCCTAACATGGCGAATTCTTTGGCGAACACGACTTGCTTTGTCTTGGCCGACAGAGGTCTATTCGTACGGCGATTCAGTTCCGTCTACCGGAATCGCCAGTGCATGATCCATCGTACCTGCACAATTGTCGGGACGTTGCAGCGCGGGTCCCTATACTTGTATACTCGCCATCTGAGACGAGGATCGCGCCATCTGCTGCGGTGGTAGGGACGACCGCACATCGAAAGGATCTGAAATGCCGGCCGTATTGACTCCAAGACTCGCGTTGGCGGCTATCGTTATTTGCATGGCCGCTACCGATATGAACTCGGGCGAAACAAACCAGGCCCAACAGGCCGCAGAACCCGCTTCGCGCAAGTCCACCACTGAGGTCCAGAACGTACTGCAGCGGATTCGCGGACACGACTTCAGCAGGAACAGCGGCTACAAGGGCGTCGGCGACCTGACGGACGACGGGTGGCGTGTTCGCCTGTTGGCGATCCGCGACCTGGCTCGCATGGGCCAAGAGTGCTCAGGGGACATGGTCGACGCGCTGGGCGATTCGGATCGGGAAGTGCGGACCATCGCCGCCCTAGTGCTGGGGTTGCTTCGCTCCCCGTCCACCGCCGACGCGCTGAAGCGGACGATTGCCACGGATACGGACTGGCTGGTCAGGTGCGAGGCGGTGATGGCGCTGGGGCGCATCGGCGGCGACGGCGCAGCCGAAGCGATCCGCAAAGCGCAGGCCGCAGCGAACATCACGGACCGCAAGCATCGGGATTTCGGCGACCACCGGGACTTCCGCAATCGCTGCGACGTGGCGCTGGATATATTGGCTCGCGGCGACGATTACCCCGACGATCGGCTCGCCGCCTACCAGAGTCTGGATGCTGCCAGCTTTAACCGCGCGCAAGTCGGGCGCGCAGCGCCTAACTTCACGCTGACGGACACCACGGGACGAAGTTGGAAGTTGTCCGACCTGCGCGGGCAGTACGTGGTGCTCATTTGGATCTTCGCCGAGTGGTGCCCCGTCTGTCACAACGAGTTCCACGAGCTGGACAAGCTGAAGGCTGACTTTGCCAAGAACAACGTAACCGTCCTGACGCTGGAGTGCCACGATACCCAGCGATGTGAGCGGATGACCGCCGGTCATAAGATGTGGTGGCCACACCTGGCGGATACCGCCGGGAAGGTGGGGGCCACTTACGGCGTGTGCCCGCTGGAGTTCACCGTGCACCACGAGTGGATCAACCGGCCGTCGACCGTGATCGTGGATCCCAAGGGGATCATTCGGTGGGCCTATTACGGGACGTACTGGGGCGACCGACCCACGGTGCGCCAGACGCTCGATATGATCCTGACCGGCACGTACGACTTCGTGCATCCGAAGCGCCGCCCTGGGCGTCCCAAGAAGTCTACGCGCCGGTAAATCCGGATCGAGTGTTTCGGATTCGCGCGTCGTGCCTCGCCATCCGCTTCGCTGACGATGACGCAGGCGCGTCAACCGACGGGCGGGACCTCGCCGCCGTAAGCCGTCGGGATCACCTCTGTTGGCTCAGGGCCCCAGCGACCTCGTCGATCAGTTGCTTCTCTCTTTCGTTGCGGTACTTCATCCCGGCAAGTGGTAGGACCTTCTCGCCCAGTTGGGCCGCGGGATAGGTCGCGACGCGCGCCCATTCGGGGATCTCCAGCGGCTCGGGGATTGTGGAGTACTGGTCGCGATTCTCCGGTGGCAGAATGTTCCCTGCGACGTACAACCTGCCCATCCTGTTGGCGGTATTGACGGTTCCTTGAGGGATGTTCTCGTCGGGACCCCGGTCGGCGTAGTCCGGGCCCGGATCCCACCCGTAAATCAGAGCGGCGTCTTGTCTGACGCCGGCGGGGCAGAAGACGTTGTTGATAATGTTTGCGTTAATCGACCTTTCGCCCGGCTCGTTCTTTACCCGCATACCGTAATGGTCCCACCCGTACACGATATTGTTGACGTAATCGAAACGCCTGATCCAACCACGCAACTGCGGGTTCCTCTGGGTGGACCTGCCGTAGACGTTGTGATGAAACGATATGCCCTTTCGCCGGTAGTCGTACGGGCGGCCGTAAAAGGACACAAGCGTCGCCATGTACGAATCGTAGAACAGGCACCAGGAAACGGTGGCGTTGTCGACGCGGCCCCACAGCGTGGTCTTGTCCTGCAGCCCGTGCATCGTCAGATGATCGAAGATGATGTTGTAGACCTTATGCCCGCCCCTGCCCCCGGCTGAGACATTCAGGATACGCCACCCAACCTTGTGCTCGGGGTATTGTTCCCACAGGCTGGTGAAACGAAGATGCGTGAAGATAAAGTCGTGGATGTCTCCGTCCATCGGCCGGATGTCGAGCGCCCCGTGGTTTTCCTGCGTGTGGGTTATCGTAACCCCCGGCGCCGGCGCACTGGCCCCGTCGATGGTGATGTAGCTGTACGAAATACTGATTGTCCCGCTCAGCGTAATAGTCCCGCCCCGTGTGAACTTGATTATCCGCTTTGCTCCCCCAAGGGCCTTCCGCAGGCTGCAGGGATCTTCCTTGGTCCCGGCGTGGGGATCGTCGTCCGGATCGCCCAGGGCCGGGTCCACCCAGAAAACTTTCCCGCCCGCTCCGCCGACGGTCTTGCTGCCGAAACCTTCGTACTTCGGCCCGATGGCGGCCGCCCCGGTTGTTAATGCACACACAAGCACAAACGCCAAAAGGATAGGAACGCTGGCGCAATCAACTGTCGATATCACAGCACGTAACCTCACTTTCTTATTCGCACGTCCCGCCCATGGTACAACTCCCCAGCCGGTTGGACCTAACCCATTCGATCTTTTTGTCGATGGTCCGCGCAGATAATGTCACGACGAGCGGAATTGTGTAGAATCATTGTGAGCTTTGGGGCCCCAAGAGAAACGCAAGAAGGAGAAGCGAAAATGTCCCCCGTCAGTTTGCATATCGGCTGGACAGCGCTGGCGTCGCTGATGTTCTTTGCAGTCGCCGTCGAGGCGTTCGCCCGAGGTGAGGTCCTGCGGTTCAATTTGGACGGGACCGCAGAAGGGACGATCTCCGGTAAGACCGTCAACGCAAAACTAGGTGAGGGCGCCAAGTTCGTCGAGGGGGCCGCCGGACGCGGCGTCGAGCCTGCCGACGGTGAGTTCGCCGTCCAAATCCCCGCCGGAGACGCACTGGCGCAGCAGGCCGGGACACTGGCGTTCGCCTTTCGCCTCTCGCGCACAGACCGGTTCGACCCGAAATCTCGCCGGAAAATCACACTGGTCGACTCACCGGCCCTGCGCATCGAATACAGCGCGGCCAGATTGTATCTGTCCGTCCCGTGCGCGAAGGTAAGGACCGAGCCGCGACGCATCCAGTTCACACACTTTAAGGGCGACAAGTGGTATCACCTTGCCGTCGCCTGGGATGCGGTGCGCGGGACGATGGACGTGTACCTCAACGGGGCTCGCCAGGAGTATTCGCCCGAGGAGCCCTGGGAGCTTGGCGAGGCGTCAGGACCGTTGCGCCTGGGCGGCAGCACGGGCGAGATGAAGATCGCCGTCGATTCGGTGCAGGTCTTCGCCACGGCGCTGAGCGAACAGCAGCTCGCCGAGGTGCTTAAAGGAAGGCCCCTCGACCCGCCCCACTACGAAGGCCGCATGAGCTTCTCCGGTCCGATAGACCTCGGCGGGCGCGGCCTGACGCTGCTTTACGAGGCCGACTTCACCAAACCGCTCGCCGTCATCAACGAGGATGATCTATTCGAAGGCCCCAAGCGCATCGGCCTACCGCAAGGCGCCGATTGGGTGTTGGAAGGCGCCGGCAAGGCCTGGACGCAAGATGGCCGGCTGCACATCAAGCACGCCACCGACGCCGACAGCACGGTCCTGTGGAACACGCAGCAGCTCCCGGCCGACTTCCTGCTCGAGTTCGCCTTCGTGCCCTCCGATCCGCAGCAGGGATTGACGATCATCTTCTTCGCCGCAACCGGACTCGACGGCGGAGGCGTATTCGATCTGGACCAACGCCGCCGTGACGGGGAATTCCCCAACTACCATTCGTCCTCCCTGCGATGCTACCACATCTCCTACTGGGCCACGGCGCCCGACGGCGTGGGGTTTCGCGGGACGTCGAACCTTCGCAAGAACCCGGGGCACCGGCTCGTGGCGATCGGCGACGATCATATAGCCGGCGCCGGGCCCGGGCCGCACAAGGTCCGCCTCTGCAAGATCGGCGGTAAGGTCCAATTGGAAACCAACGGCAAACTGTCGGTCGTGTGGGAAGATGACGGTAAGACGCTCGGGGCGGTGTTAGGAGGCGGGTACATCGCACTTCGGCAGATGAGACACACCCGCGCCGCAAGCTACACGCATTTCAAGCTCTTCGCCATCACCCCAGCCGCCAAGTAGGCCCGCCGCAATCGGGATATTCATTCATTGACGATTCGCGCCGGGCCGATATAATCATTCATCAGGTGCCCATCCGGGGCACGCAGAGCGAGGTAGCAATGCGGACGTTTCGACAAAACGTAATCGTCCCGCCCAGTGCCGTGTGCGGACCGGGCGGCGTCCGCGCCGCCGGTATCACGGTGGTAACGGTACTCTGCGTGCCTTAGGGCTTGAAGGTAAGTTACCTTCAAGCTACGAGCGGCCCTGAGGCGAAATAAGCTTCAGGGCTTTTTGTATAACTTGTGTGCATAATGATGACGGTGAATGTCATGAACGATACAGATACGCGAATAGAAATATACGACACGACGCTGCGGGATGGGACGCAGGCACAGGGCGTCTCACTGACCGTCCCGGATAAGATCCTGATCGTCCAGGCCCTGGATCGCCTCGGCGTCGATTACATCGAGGGCGGATATCCGCTGTCCAATCCCAAGGACGAGGCGTTCTTCGCCGAAGTGAAGAAGCTGGAGCTGGGCAGCGTGAAGATCGCGGCGTTCGGGATGACGCGCCGCAAGGACACCAAGGTCGCCGACGACGCCGGGATGGCCGCCCTTCTGGCCAGCGGCGCTGCCGTCATAACCATCGTCGGCAAGAGCTGGGACATGCACGTCGCCGAGGTCCTTCGCGCCTCCAACGACGAGAACCTGGCGATGATCGCCGACTCGGTCCGATTCTCCCGCCAGGCCGGGCGAGAGGTGATCTTCGACGCCGAGCACTTCTTCGACGGACTTACCGCCAACGCCGACTACGCCTTAGCGACGCTGCGAGCCGCCCACGACGCCGGTGCGACCTGCCTGGTGTTGTGCGACACAAACGGCGGGGCCCTGCCTGGCAGAATCGCCGACGGCGTAAAGGCCGCCGCGGCTGCGCTGCCGCAAGCAAAGCTCGGTATCCATTGTCACAACGACGGCGCCCTGGGCGTAGCCAACACGCTGGCGGGCGTCCAATGCGGTGTCCTTCATGTCCAGGGCACGATCAACGGAATCGGCGAGCGGTGCGGAAACGCCGACCTTGTGTCCGTTATCGCCAACCTCACCCTCAAGTGCGGGTACGACTGTCTGCGACCCGATACATTGAAGCACCTGACGGAAGTCAGCCGTTTCGTCTACGAAGTGGCGAACCTGAACCTGCGCGACAACCAGCCGTTCGTGGGCACTTCGGCGTTCGCCCACAAGGGCGGGATGCACGTACACGCCGTCCAGCGAAAGCACGACACGTACGAGCACATAGACCCGGCCGCGGTCGGGAACGCCAGGCGGATACTGGTCAGCGAGCTTTCCGGCAGCAGCAACATCGTCGCCACCGCACCGGCGCGGTACGGTATCGACACCGACAAGAAGGCCCAGCGGAAGATTCTCCAGGCCGTCATGGACCTGGAGAACGCCGGGTATCAGTTCGAGGCGGCCGAGGCGAGCTTCGATCTGCTGATCCGCAGGACGCTGGGCGGCAAGTGGTACCGCTCGCTGTGGGATCTGGACCACTACCGTTGCGTGATCCTGAAGCGCGACGCCGAGCCCGCCAACACCGAGGCGATTGTCAAGCTGACCATCGACGGGGAAACTCGGCACAGAGTCGCCGAGGGCGACGGGCCGGTCGATTCGCTGCACAACGCGCTTTGTGCGGCCCTGCGGAACCACTACCCGTGCGTCGACCACCTGCACCTGATGGACTACAAGGTCCGCGTGGTGAACACCACGGCCGAGACCGCCGCCAAGGTCCGCGTCGTTATCGACTGGCGCGACGCGACCGGCGAGGCGTATTTCGGATCGGTCGGGGTATGCGAGAATATCATAGACGCGTCGTGGCTGGCACTGGTCGATGCGATCGAATACAAGATTTTCAGCGACCTGGAAAAGGCGTAAGGCACCTGGACAAATGACGGAAGAACTGAGCAAAGTTTACGATCCCAAGGCGGTTGAGGGCGTCATCTACAAGCGGTGGATAGACGCCGGTGCGTTCGACGCCGAGCCCGGTGCACAAGGCGAAAAGTACTGCATCGTGATCCCGCCGCCGAACGTCACCGACGTGCTGCACGTCGGGCACGCGCTGAACAACACGCTGCAGGATGTGCTCATCCGCTGGCGTCGGATGCAGCAGCGAAACACGCTGTGGATGCCAGGCACCGACCACGCCGGTATCGCCACGCAGACCGTCGTGGAAAAACGGATACTGGCCGAAGAAGGCAAACGCCGCACGGACTTCGAGCGGGACGATTTTGTCGCACGCATCCAGGCCTGGAAGGACGAATACGAGATCCGCATCATCGAGCAGCTTAAGCTGATGGGCTGCTCGTGCGACTGGCGGCGGACGCGGTTCACCATGGACGATGTCTGCGCGCGGGCCGTGCGAGAGAATTTCTTCCGCCTGTTCAAAGATGGTCTGATCTACCGCGGAAAGCGGTTGGTCAACTGGGACCCGGCGACGCAGACGGTCCTCGCCGACGATGAGGTCGAGCACGAGACGGTGCAAGGGCACTTCTGGTACATGCAATATCCGCTGACGGAGCCGGTCGTCGCCGGCGGCGAGAGAATCAGCCACGTGACGGTCGCCACCACGCGGCCGGAGACGATGCTGGGCGACACCGCCGTCGCCATCAACCCCGCCGACCCACGGGCTGAAGCTCTGGTGGGAAGGAAAGTCCGCCTGCCGCTTGTCGGGCGGATCATACCGATCATCGCCGATCAGCACGTCGTCCTGCCCGATCCCGACAGCGAGGATGAGAAGGCCCGCTTCTCGACGGGGTTCCTGAAGGTGACACCCGCCCACGACCCGGACGACTACGAGATCGGATTGCGGCACGAGCTGCCGGTAATCAACGTGATGGCCCCGGACGCGAGCATCTCCGACAAGCACGGCTGGGACGACGTTGCGGGGACACAGGCCGAGCAGTTCCTGGGGATGGACCGCTTCAAGGCCCGCGATGCGATCGTCGAATGGTTCCGTAAAGAAAAACTGCTGGCGGATGTCCGCGAGTACACGCACGAGGTCGGACACTCGTACCGCTCGCATGCCCAGATCGAACCGTACCTGTCCGATCAGTGGTACATCGCCGTCAAGAAGCAGATCCCCTCGCGGGACGATGAGGGAACCATCGAAGGGACGGACATACCGGTCAATTCACTGGCCGGTCTGGCGCTGGCGCCCCTGCTGGACGGCCGCGTCAAGTTCACGCCCGAACGCTACGCGCGAACGTATCAGTCGTGGCTGGAGAATCTGCGCGATTGGCCTATATCCCGCCAACTGTGGTGGGGACATCGCATCCCGATATGGTCCAAAGCAGGGAAAGCACCTCGCGGGAAACCAGACGCGGTTGTGTATCGAGAGGCGCAGACCGAAGAAGGTTCGGTCACGTACGCCTCTATCGCACCTGGACACGAAGACGTCGAGAAGCGTCTAGCTGAAGACGGCTGGAACCAGGACCCGGACGTCCTTGACACATGGTTCAGCTCTGCGTTGTGGCCGTTCTCAACGATGGGCTGGCCCGAGGATACACCGCAGCTGGCGAAGTATTATCCCGGCGACGTGCTGTGCACTGCCCGCGAGATCATCACGCTGTGGGTCTCGCGGATGGTGATGATGGGCCAGTACTGCTGCGGCGACATACCGTTTACCGACGTGTTCATCCACGCGATGATCCAGGACGGCGAGGGACGCAAGATGTCCAAGTCCCTCGGTAACGGTATCGACCCCCTCGATATCATCGACTCCCACGGCGCCGACGCGATGCGGTTTACGCTGGTGAGCATGACCACGCAGACGCAGGACGTCCGCATGCCCGTCGAGCAGGTGACGCTGCCGGATGGGCGAGTGACGCTTACCTCGGCGAAATTCGACATCGGGCGGAACTTCTGCAACAAGCTGTGGAACGCGGCCCGCTTTGCGATGATGAATCTGACGGGCGCCCCTCCCTGGGCCGACATCGACCCGACGAAGCAACTTGCCGACAGGTGGATACTGTCGCGGCTCAACGCGACGATCGGGCGGGCGACAGAGGCGATGGAGGCCTTTCGCTTCAACGAGCTGGCCGACACGTTGTATCACTTCATGTGGGATGACTTCTGCGACTGGTATCTGGAGATCGCCAAGGGACGCATCGGCGCCGGCGAGGCGGCGCCCAAGGCGATACTTGCGCACTGTCTGGACGTGTTGCTGCGACTGCTGCATCCTATCGCGCCGTTCGTCACTGAGGCGATCTGGCAGAAGCTAAACGACATCGCCCCAGCGCGCGGCCCGTCGCCCAAGCCGCCCGAGCCGCTGCTGGTGAGGGCCCGCTGGCCGCAGTGCGACGAGGCGCTGATCTGCGCGGAGACGGAAAAGAAATTCTCATTGCTGCAGAACCTGATCGGCCAGGTGCGCAACGCGCGTAAGGCCCACGGCATCTCCCCGCGACAGAAGGTAGATGCGATCGTCCAGGCGCCCGATGCCCTACTGGAGGATATCACCGACGGCGCCGAGCTTCTTCGGTCGCAGGCGCAGCTGGACAAGATCCAGATCCAGCGCGACCAGATCGCCGCCCCGAAAGATGCAGTGGCGATCAGCGAGGGAGGCGTCAGGTTGCTGCTGCTGGGGATCATCGACCGTGATGCCGAGATCGCCCGCCTGACAAGACAGACCGAGCCGCTGCAAAACGCCATACGAGGTATTACCGGGAAGCTGGACGACAAGTCGTTCCTGACCAAGGCCCCCCCCGACGTCGTCCAGCGCGAGCGAAAGCGTCTTAAATCGCTGCAGGCCGAGCTGGCCGCCATCGAAGAATCACTGCAAGCATTGACCGATTGAAACCGAACCGCATTGACCCGCGCATCGACCCGGATGCGTTTGATTTGCCCCCCATCGCACGTCGGCGTAGAATAGTAAGTGAGTTTGAATCGCACACCTGCGGTTTTGTGGAGCGCCGTCCATGGACGTACCGATGGAGCTATCGCGAGTGCTGATCACCGAGTTCGGCGAGCAGCAGATCATCGTCCTGAAGGAGAAGGGCGGCGGTCGCAGCTTTCCGATCCAGATCGGCACGAGCGAAGCCCTCGCCATCCACAGGCGGCTGAACGACAAGAAGGCGCCACGCCCCATGACGCACGACCTGCTCGCCGACGTGATCGATGCGATGGGCGGGCGGCTGGAGAAGATCGTGATAAACGATCTTGTCGATCATACGTTTATCGCCACGATACACATCCGCCGGGGGGAGACGCTCGTCGAGGTCGATTCCCGCCCGTCCGACGCTATCGCCTTGGGGGTGGCGTTCGAGACGCCGATCTTCGTGGCACACCACGTGCTGACCGAAGTGACCAAGGAACCCACACAGGCCGATCGCATCGAGCTGCTCCGCAGGCGCATGGACATGCTCGCCGAGAAGATCGCCGAGGTTGCCGAGCGCCTTGACGACCAGGACTTCCTCGCCAGCGTCCCGCCCTCGGTCATCGACGAACACCGCCGGCGGCTCGACGAGATGAAGACCGAGCACGAGGCGATAGATCGCCTGCTCAAGAAGCTCGGGTAGCAGATACCGGCAGATCCCTCAGCGGAACCGAAACGTCCCCATCGAAACCACAAGCCCGTCGGGGTTGTAATAGTGCGCGCAGAAGACTTCCTTGTTTACGCTGGTGATTATCAACCCGTAGTAGTTGCGCAACATGGCGTCGCGAATCTCCTCCGGGCCCGGTCCTGCGCGTTTGGTGTTGTCAGCTTTCTCGAAGTGGCAGTTGAAGCGGCACAGCGCGTCCCGCCCGTCGATGACAGCCCGGCGACCTGGTGAGTATATCAGGTCGTTCTGGCCCCCTCGCGGCGAAAAGGGATACAGCATGGCCTCGGCCTGGCCGTTCTGGTAGAAGATCAGCCCGCCCCACGCGCCGCTTTTGTCTGCCCGATCGCGATTGGCGGTAATCCGCAGCGCCATTTGCACCCGCTCGCGCCCGAGCATCTCGCGCAGAAGGTACAGGTTCCAAAGGTCGGTCATGGTCAGGGCGTCGACCTGCTGGGCGAAATCTTCGGTGTAATCGTCCACCGCGCCGCGGGCGCTGGGCGTATGGCGAACGTGCGGCGATGCGCCAAAGATCCGCGTCAGGTGTCCGATCAGCTTGCTCGGACGCCAACTCGGACGCAGAGGATCTTTCGCCAAGCGAGACAGAATGTGAGTATCGCGGATGTTGAATCGATACGCGGAGGATTCCTCCCATCCCCTTGCCAACCTGCCCGCATCGGACAACAACCCGGGCCGCTGAGTGTACACCCAGGCGGTCTGCAGAAGCTCCGTCGCCGTCGTCGGAAGATAATCGAAACGCTTAAGGACATCCTGCATCGCCTTGAAGGCGTCGGTCTTAGCTTCTGTGCGCGAAATCCGCAGACGAACCAGCGACAGCGGCGCCCGCGAGGCCAGAAGCTCTAACGCCGAACCGCGAGCGAAAAAGACCGGCGAGTTTATGCTGTCCAGCAGCGCATCGTCCCAGTACTTGTTCGTCATGGTCTCGACAATCCTGCGGAAGCGAGGCTCGTTGGGGCCCGTTACGCTGGGTTCGGCCGCCCACAGCTTGACGATCTCTGCGAGGACCTGCGGCTGGGGGTGCTTGATCAGCCAATCCAGTATCCGGTCGCGCAGCGAACTGTGGGACTTCAGGCGCGGAAGGAGCTTGACGACGTACTCGGCCAGGCCCGGATGGTCCCGCCCCAGAAGAAACTCCAGCGCCACCTTGCGAAGCTCAGGCCCAGCCGTCGGGTCGCCCAGAACAAGCGCCAACTGGTATTCAAGCTCTGGCGCGTTGACCTCCAGCGAGGTGACCACCCGCAGGGAATCGACCCTCTTGGCGGGCGAAAGATCCTTATTCAACGCACGCTGCAGGTTGTAGTCGAAGATTGTCCGAGGCGGAAATCTCTCACGATCGGCCCGAGCCATCCGATCGTATTCAATCTGGCTGGTCGGCATCTTCGCCTGCTGGATTACGCACCCGGCGAAAAGGCCCACCGCCACCAAACCACCCAGTAAGATACGTGTGGATCTCATTGGCGTCGGTTACCTCATTGCCACTTCCCTATGTTCATCGAGCCGGGAGATTGTAATCAAGTCGGGCCCAATGGGCAAGATTCTATGAATCCGCTCGCCGGGGCGTGTTGCAAAACCCCCACGTCCCAGATAGACTCACCAGCCCTATGGGCAAACTAACTAAAGATGAGCTGGATCGACAGGTTCAGCTGCTGAGTCGCGGCTCCGCTGCCCTGTACACGGAAGCTGAGCTTGCCCAAAGACTTGCCCACGCCGCCGAGGCCGGCAGGCAACTGCGGATTAAGTTCGGAATGGACCCGACCGCGCCCGATATTCACCTGGGGCACACCGTCCAACTGAAGCAGGTCCGCAAGTTCCAGGACCTCGGGCACAAGGCGATTCTTATCATCGGCGACTTTACCGCACGCGTCGGCGACCCGTCCGGGGCCGACAAGACACGCCCCATGCTCGATGAGGCCCAGATCGAAAAAAACTCGCAAACCTACGTCGCCCAGGCCCACAAGGTCATCGACATCTCACCCGAGAAGCTGGAGATCCGCCACAACAGCGAGTGGCTGGCGGATCTGAACCTCACCGAGATACTCAAGCTGGCCGCTCAGATCACCGTCGCCAGGATGATGGAACGGGACTCGTTCGAGAAGCGGTTCAAGGGCGACATCCCCATCGGCGTCCACGAATTTCTGTACCCGCTGATCCAGGCCTACGACAGTGTTTGCGTCGAGGCGGACATCGAGCTGGGCGGGACGGACCAGACTTACAACTTCCTTGCCGCTCGCGATATTCAGCGGGCGTACGGGCAGGCGGCTCAGATCGTCATTACGTTCCCGCTGCTGATCGGGCTGGACGGCGTCGAGAAGATGAGCAAGTCGAAGGGGAACTACATCGGCGTGACGGATGAGCCCAACGACATGTTCGGAAAGGTCATGTCCATCCCCGATGCGCTGATGGAAAACTACTTCACGCTGCTGACCGACTTACCGGCCCGGCAGATCAAGGCCCTTGTCGACGAGGCCCAGACCCATCCGCGCGAAGCGAAGGCAACCTTGGGCAAGATAATCGTCTCGCAATACTACGATGAGGCCGCCGGCGAGGCCGCAGCGGCGGAGTTCGACCGCATCTTCGCCCAAAAGCAAACGCCCAGTGACATCCCGGCGATTTTACTTTCCACCCACACGACCACCGCAACACAGCTCATCGTCAGCGCGGGTTTCGCAAGTTCCAAGTCGGACGCGCGACGTCTCGTAAAGCAAAACGCTGTCAGTCTCGACGACGCTAAGATCACCGACGCCGATGCCGTCCTGACCTTAAAGAATGGACAAATCCTGCGCGTGGGGAAACGCCGGTTCGGTAAGATCGTGGTTTCGTGAAACCAGCGCCCACTGAAAATGGAAATGCCCACGGAAAGCGTTCCATGAGAATGTCGTATTCACCGTCATTGTGATACGATCCTCCGCATGGGCGCATGGAACGGATGGTTCCACGTAAACGGGAGCACTTATGGTACATGGTTGTGCGGCGACCCGCGCGGGTGGCGAACGCGGAAGCATCGCCGGCACGTGGAGGGAGATTATAAGAACCCGCCGGCTGCGGGAACCTTCGAATCGCTGTACCAACGTTCCATCAAGCTGCTGAAACGCGAACCGATATACCTCGATGTCGAACAGCGCCGGATCGCCGGGCGGGCGCTGGCGGAGAAACTAGGCGAGACGGGAGTCGACGTGCTGGCGATTTCACTGGATGCATGTCACTTCCACGTGCTCGGGCGTTTCGCGGATGGTCAGGTGCGGCGGGCGATCGGGCTGGCGAAAAAGAGCGCCTCGTTCGCACTGAGCGAGACGCACCTGGGCGGTGCGGTCTGGGGCAAAAGGTCCCGCGCCCTGCCGGTTCGGGATCGACAACACCAACTCAACGTGTTTTCCTACATCGCCAAGCACGCAGAGAAGGGCGCGTGGGTCTGGACGTTTAAAGATCCAATTCCGAAGGGAAGATAAGAACAGGAATCGCGCGGTAGCGCGGAAGTACAAGTGTGAGACTAAGAAAATGCCCACGGAACGCTTTCCGTGAGCGTTGTATCAACTATGCAATTCGCAGATATGATTCTTAATTATCGGGTCACTTCTTGACGTAGAAATCCACCATCTCCGCGCAGGTGACGGGTTTTATTTCCCCCGCGCGCCCAGCCTGACCGAAGGCGATCATGCGGGCCTTGCAGACCTCGTACATCGCCTCGCGTGCGGGCCTGAGGTAATCTCGCGGATCGAACTTCTCCGGCGACTCGGCGAACAGCTTGCGGATCGCACCGGTAATCGCCAGGCGGTTATCGGTGTCGACATTGACCTTTCGCACGCCGTGTTTTATCCCGCGCTGAATCTCTTCGACCGGGACGCCGTAAGTCTCCTTCATCTTCCCGCCATGCTGGCGAATGATCTCCAGCAGCTCCTGCGGGACGGACGAGGAGCCGTGCATTACGAGGTGGCAGTTAGGGAGGCGATCGTGGATTTTCTCGATCACGTCCATGATGAGCACGTCGCCGGTCGGCTTGCGGGAGAACTTATAGGCCCCGTGGCTGGTCCCGATTGCAACGGCCAGCGCGTCCAGGCCGGTGTCGGCAACGAACTGCTCGGCCTGGTCCGGGTCGGTCAGATGCTCCAGCGCCTCTGCGCCGGTCAGGCCCGCGCCGTGCCCGTCCTCTATCCCGCCGAGGCAGCCGATCTCACCCTCGACCGTAACGCCGATCGAATGGGCCACGTCCACCACCAGCTTTGTCACCGACACGTTGTACTCATACGAGCTGGGCGTCTTGGCGTCCGCCTCAAGCGAACCGTCCATCATCACGGAGCTGAAGCCCTGGCGAATCGCGCCGAAGCACGTCGCCGGCGAGTTACCGTGATCCTGGTGCATCACCATGGGAATGTTCGGGTTCAACTCGACGGCCGCCTGCATCAGATGGCGAAGATAATTGTCGTTGCTGTACTTTCGCGCGCCGCGGCTGGCCTGGACGATCACCGGCGAGTCGGTCTCCTCGGCCGCCATCATGATCGCCTGAATCTGCTCCATGTTGTTGACGTTCAGCGCGACCAGGGCGTAATCGTTCTCGGCCGCGTGATCCAACAGTATTCGCATCGGTACCAGTGGCATGGTCAGACCCCTTTCTTATAACGGTTATAGAGGCTGCCCGGTTTATCAGCGTCTTGCGTTTTGAAGTGGTGGTGTCCCACCATCGAGCTCACCAACTTCCCTTAATCGTCTTGCCCTCGGCGGCGGACTTGTACATCGCCTCGATGACCTTCATGCACTCAAGCCCTGCCGCGGCGTCGACGCCGAACTTCGGTTGCGTATCGTTAATCACGCAGTCGGCGAAGTACTCCAGCTCGTCGACGTACCCCAGGTTGCGGAACTCATCGACAGCGGGCTTCGTCCAGCCATAGGTAAAATCCGTCTTCTCCAGCGCGTAGCTGTACCCGGGCGGGCGCGTGTAGGCGTCGATGCACGAACCAAGAGTCAGATTCACAATCAGCCGCCCCTCCGTCCCGAAGATCTGCACCACGTCGTACATCCCGCCGACAGTGATGTAATTCCCCTCGACGAACGCGTGCTTCCCGTCTGCGAACTTCATCACGCCGACGCACCAGTCCTCGCCTTCAAAATCCTTGTGCACGTAATTATTCTCCAGCCCGCCGGTCATCTGGGCCGTCACCTCGACAACCGGATTCTTTCCCGCTCCCAGCATATACAGCATGAACCCGATCGGATGTATCGCCAGGTGGATCAGGCTGCCCCCACCGCACGTGGATATCTTCTTGGCGAACGGCGAATGCGAACCGTTGTGCACCTCGCAGGCCTTGACGTACAGAATCTCGCCCAACGCGCCTTCGTTTACAATCTTCAACGCCCGCACCAACGCCGGCGCAAATACCCAATCTTCCGCGTAGAACAACTTCACGCCGGCGTCGTTGCAGACGGCCGGGACTTCCTCAGCGTCGGCGACAGTGGTCGCCATAGGCTTCTCGCAGATGACGTGCTTACCGGCTTTGGCGGCGGCGATCGCCACGTCGTGGTGCAGGAAATTCGGGACGCACGTGCTGATCATGTCGATGTCGTCGCGAGCGAACATCTCGTTGTAATCTTCGTACGTATCGACGGGGCCCCACTGCTTGTTGAACTCCTCCAGCCCGTCGATCGCCGCCACCGCGACCAACTCGATCTTGTCGGTGCGGCTGTACGCATCCGCATGAAACCCCGCGGCGAATTTCGATCCGACGATTCCCACTCGTACCTTGTCCATAGCTGTCTCCATCTTGTTGTTAACCGTTTCGCAAGGGCCGGGATTATAGCGGCCGCGCCGGATATTCGCAACCGCCCCAACCCGTCGCCCTGCCCCGCCGACCGCTGCGGCGGTATCGCCCTCCGGTTGTCGCAGCCGGCCACCGTTTGTCGCCACCGGCAGCGGAAACTGGCAGGCTGTCGCAGCCGGCCGCACGTTCTGACGGATTCTCGCAAGTTCTCGCAGGTCGTAATTCGCGCAACACCTGTTTGCCGTGGCGCTTACGATCTGCCGACACTGTTCAGCGAGAATCTCGCACCGATGTGGGCAGACCTCACCGGCCCGCACTTGTACGTCTGGAGCATTGCAGCCTGATGGTTTCGATTCGTTTCGCATGTAGAATTTCGTATTTCGCATTGCGTGGTTACGGTTTGCGGGGAGGCACCCCGCAAGTGCGCTTCCACCTTTAGGCCCATGGCGCGGTTTGAGCGCGCAAGGGGCGGCATTTGTGGACACCGAACCGCCGAACTGACGGTGCGGCCGCGAGAAGAAAATCTACATTTTTTCAGCGCATCGCCACCCCTCCGCGCCAAACCGCGCGCGCAAACCTGTCCCGTTGGGAACGGGCGCCAGATCCTAGGTCCTAGACAATGGGCAGTAGCCTGCGCGGTGGATCGGGAGATTCACCGCGCATAACGTAGGGTGGGGGCAGGTGTGCTCGCGCGTTTGACAACCGGCCGCCAACGGCGCGGGCGATAGACGCTGTCCAGCTATCCTGCCTTGACCATCTGGCCCACCGACATGATAATCCCCCCACCGCGTGAAACTTATGGTGACTACCGATTGGAGATAGGCCAGAGCATCAACGCGGCGGGTCAGGAGACCCGCCGCGCAAGAGAGTTGGCCGCACCTCACCAACGCGCGGTGGATCGATTGATCCCCCCACCGCGCGGCGGATCTCCTGATCCGCCGCGCCAAAGAACACGGGTAAGCAGATCATGCCCCCGAGTTCGACACTGGCAGAAGCACGTGGGTGTTCGCACCCACCCTACGGGATATACTCGTCGGCCGGGACGGGAGCCGGCGCGAACCACAACCGTGGGCGGGGCGTAATAGCCCGTAAGCTCTGAAATAGAAAGGAAGGTGGGTGCCATGTCATCTGCTAAGCTCGTGCGAATCTGCGTGCTTCTGTTGATTCTCGTAGCGGTGTTTTCCGCGGGCGTCTGGCTCGGGTGGAGCATGATCAACGGCCACAACGCGGCTCGGAAGCGATCCCAGCAGAAGTTGCAGGGGCTCGGGAAGGGGATGGCGATGTACGCGGCCACTCACGGGCTCCTCCGTGAGAGGCGCGGCCCCCCGGATAGCGCGCGGACGCCATGGTTCTATGCCCCCAATGATCCGGCGATAAGGTGGACCAAAACCGCCGAAGGCGCCCCGCAGTTGGAGATCGTGCGCGAACATTCAGAACCCATGCGCATCATCGCCTGTTCGTCAAAGCACAGGGACTTCACCAGGAGCATGAGCAGCGTGTTAATCGTCCGGGACATCCGGGACATCCGGGAAAGCCTTACCAGGTATATCCTGTTCTCCAACGGGGACGGGCGATGGGTCTTGGACGAACAGTTCCAAGAGGAGCTAGCCAAACCCGAAAACGCCGAGTTCGCCAAGGCCTTCCATGCATCCGGTTTCCAGAAGCGCTTCCGTGCATTTGGTCCCCAGGTGCTGGGCGGACCGCGCTACAAGATCCTGAAATAGAAAGGAAGGTGGGTTCCATGTCATCTGCCAAGTTCGTCCGAATCTGCGTGCTTGTGTTGATTCTCGTCGCGGTGTTTGTCGGCGGTGTCTGGCACGGCTGGGGCATGACCAACGAACACAACGCGCCTCGGAAGCGACCCCAGCAGAACTTGCAGGGGATCCAGCAGAACATGGAGGGGATCGGGAAGGCGATCGCGATGTACGCGGATACTCACGGGCTCCTCCATAAGACGGGCGGCGCGGACAGCATGCGTACGCCATGGTTCTATGCCCCCAATGATCCGGCGATAAGGTGGACCAAAACCCCCGAAGGCGCCCCGCGGTTGGAGATCGTGCGCGAACATTTAGAACCCAGGCGCATCATCGCCTGTTCGGCAAAGCACTGGAACTTCATCAGCAGCATGGACAGGGTGGTCGCCACCAGGGGAGGCCCTACCAGGTGTCTCCTGTTGTCCACCGGGGACAGCCGATGGGTCAACACCCAGGAGTTCCAGGACGAGCTGGCCAAGCCCGAAAACGCCAACTTCGCCAAGGCGCTGCGAAAAGCCGAGTTTGAATAACCCCCCTGCCGGCGGCCGGACCCAACACAGATCTTTCACTCAGCTCAGACAATCCAGTAATATAGATGTGCGGTCGTAAGGCGCGGCGTCCCCTGGGGACGCCGCACCTGCAATGAGTTTCTTGATAAGCAAGGAAACAAAAACGTGCAGAAGCCGAAAGTGAAGTACACGGACTTTGATTTGCCGGTGACGGTCGCCGGCGTGCGGTTCCGCAACCCGTTCTACGTCTCGTCGGGCCCGACGACGATGAGCATCGAGCAGATCCGCCGGATCGAGCAGACCGGATGGGGCGGGGCATCGTTGAAGCTGACCATCTTCCCGACGCCGTACATCAACCGCCGGCCGCGATACTCATGGTACGACCGCCAGGGGTATCTGGCATTCACGGCCGAGAAGCGACTGGAGCTGGATGAGCTGCTGCGGCTCATCGAGCAGGCCCGACGCGAGGCGCCCAACGTGGTGCTGTTCTCCAACATCACCTACTCCGAGCCGGACGTCGCCGGGTGGGTCGAGATGGCCAAACAGTGCGAGGCCGCCGGCGCGCACATAAACGAATTGAACTTCGGGTGTCCGAACATGTCGTTCAACCTGGAGCTGAGCGGCGCCGAAACCGACGGGCACCGCACCGGCGCGTCGATGGGCCGCGATGCCGCCGCCGTCGCCGAGGTCGTCCGCGCGGTAAAGGCCGCCACCTCCATACCCGCGTTCGTCAAGCTGTGCCCCGAGGGCGGGCAAATCGCCGTCGTGGCGCGGGCCGCGATAGACGCCGGCGCCGACGCCGTCGGGTCCAACGCAAACCGCCTGGCGATAGTCCCGCTGGACTTGGACGAACCCGGCGCTGCCCACCACCCGCTGCAAAAGCAGATCGGCCTGTCGTGCATGCAGGGCCCGTGGGTCTTACCGCTGGGTAAGCGCGACTGCTTCGAGATTCGCACGGCCGTGGGGCCCGACGCGCACGTCACCGCCACCGGCGGAGTGAACGAATGGCGCGACGCGGTGGAGATGGCGATGTGCGGGGCCGACCTGGTCGGGATCTGCACCAAGACCATCACGCACGGGTTCGACTGGATGGGCCACGTCATCCACGGCGTAAAGCAGTACATCGCCGAGAAGTCCCACGCGGATTTCGGAGCGATGCGCGACATCGCGATAAAGGAGCTTCACGACGCCGCCGAGATGACGATTTTCGACGGCCGCGTCGAGATCGCCAATCCGAACCTGGTGGCGCCCTGCGTTGAGGCTTGTCCGGCCCACGTCCCGGCACAGGGGTACGTCCGGGCGGTCGCCGATGAAGATTTCGAGACGGCGTACAAGCTGATCGTCTCGAAGAACCCGTTTCAGTCGATCTGCGGGCTGATCTGCGACCATCCGTGCGAGGCGGCCTGCACGCGGGCGTTCAAGGACGCCCCGCTGCGAATCCGCGACATCAAGGACTTCGTCCTGCGACACGCCCGCCATGAAGGGTGGACACCGGACATCATTACGGCCGAGCCGCGCGACGAGAAGATCGCCGTCGTCGGCGCCGGTCCGGCGGGTCTTTCGGCGGCGTACGACCTGGCCCGCGCCGGATACCAGGTGACCGTCTTCGAGAAGTCCGACGAGGCGGGCGGGGTGCTGCGGCGGCACATACCGCGGTTCCGCATGGGCGACGATGAGCTGGACACCGACATCCAATCCGTCCGCTCGCTGGGCGTCAATATCCGCACCAATGCCGCGCTGGGTAAGGATTTCACGATCGAGACGCTCAAGGCCGAGGGATACGCGGGTATCTTCGTCGCCGTCGGCGCCTGGAGCGCCGGTACACCGGGGATCCGCGGCGAGAAGGCGGACGGGTGCGTAGCGGCGCTGGAATTGCTTTGTGACATCACCACCAACAAGCTGCTGCTGACGGGTAAGCGTGTCGCGGTGATCGGCGGCGGGTTCACGGCCGTCGACGCCGCTCGCAGCGCCGTCCGCGCCGGCGCCGAGGAGGTTTACATCTTATATCGCCGCACGCGAGATGAGATGCCCGCCACGCCCGAGGAGCTCGCCGAGGCCGAAGCCGAAGGCGTTCGCGTCATGTACCTCGTTGCGCCCAAGGAAATCCTCACCGCCGACACAGCGGTCGAGGCGATCCGGATGGTCAACCACACGCTGGGCGATCCGGACGCATCGGGGCGGCGGCGCCCCGAGTCGGTCGAGGGCGCCGAGTTCGTCCTGCGGGTGGAGTCGGTGGTGTTCGCCACGAGCCAGCAGGTGGACGATTCGGCCTGCGGCAAGCTTGCCCCCGACGGCGGGTTCATCAAGGCCGATCCCAAGACGCTGGCGACGAACATAGACCGCGTATGGGCCGGCGGGGACTGCATCGGCGGGCGGATGGACGTGATCCAGGCGGTCGCCGACGGTAAGCGGGCGGCGGCGTATATCGACCAGGCGATCGCCGGTGATGAGGCGCGGCTCGCACCCGAACCGCAGTTAGACGCCGTCGACGTTGACGACGTTTTGCAGCGCGAGGGCGACGACCCACGGCGCTGGCGCGTACCTGTCAATTTGCGCCCGGCCGTTCAGCGTTCCGCCGATTGGGATACGTATCGTGAACCGATGACCCGCGACCAGGCCGTCGCCGAGGCCGCCCGCTGTTACGCGTGCGGGTGCGGGGCGGGGTGTGCGATCTGCATGCAGCTGTGCTCGCAGTTCGCCTACGAGCTGGACGGGTGGCGGATGGCGCTGGACGGCGACAAGTGCGTCGCCTGCGGTATGTGCGTCTGGCGCTGCCCCAACCAGAACATCCGCTTCAAGCAAACCTCGGATGAGCCGGTGTGATTTTTGAGCTCCTAGATCCTAGGTCCTAGGTAATGGGTAATAGGCAGGAGGCAATAGAAGCAAGAGGTGAGCCGCTCGCGATGAATCGGGAGCTGTCTGGCCCTAGGGACTTATCCGCGGGTAGGGACGCGACAATCAGGGCCTCCAGGCCAGTTTCGCTTGTGTCGGTCTTCCTCAGGGCAATGCCATTCGATTCGTGCCTGCGTTCTCGATGCACGCTTCTGCTATATACTCCGCAAGAATCCCTCAAGTTCCGGGGATGACCCATGCTGGCGCAACTCATGCCACGTGATCCCCAGCTTGGTAGCGAACTCTTCCTTCTGAATGTAGTACATTATCGGATCCTTTTGGAGTATCTTCGCCTGCAGCAACCCCGCAAGGACCCTATGGCCTAGCTCATTCTGCAACACTCGCTGATGGTCGACGTGAACTCGGCATTTCGCCAAGCAGCCTCTCTTATGCGAGCGGAACAGCAACAGGATTCTTCGCAGCCTAAGGTATTTCTCTCGGAGCTTGGGATCTGCACATGTCTTCGCTGCTCGCTGCACGTACTTGGCAAGCGGATAGTCAAGACTATGCTCAACATATTGGATCACCAGTTGCCCCCCAACATTTGATACGGCGTCCGCGTGTCCCTCTGCCCTTTGCGCGTCGATGAACAGCCCTATCTCCTGCTGCGCACCTCCATGCTTTCCCCGCGCGAAGCCGCGCACAACCAGATCAGAGGTGTCGATCCGAACACATCGCGCAGAAATGCTGCAATCACCGATGGCCTCTAGCGATGGGCGCCCCAACAGCTCAACATGGCAGGGCAGAGTCACTTTGGCGTTGATAAGATAGGGGCCAAGAGCGATGGCCTTCGTATCATCGCTACTTCCTGAGAAACTGAACGCGCGCTCTTGCTGTTTCTCTGGAAACTCTATCGTCATCACGAGTTCCCCCGTTACCTTCTCATCCGGTGCCGCCTCTTCCCACGACTCGCCTTCGATCTCAACCGAAATCGCAGTAGTGGTCCCCAGAAACTCGGAGCAAGACTGCATCAGTATGTTGAAACAGCGAACATCAATTTTGCGGCCCTCCCCGAGGACCTCCATGATGTACAGCAGGTGATACGTTGGGCGATGTGACTGAGCGTACTCAAAAGCCAACTCTCTATACTCTGGAACGTCGCTTAGGACACAGCGCGCCACTGCAGCCGCCGCAAAAACGGGATTGCGTACCCGCGTGTTATTGAGAAAGGGATGATCAGGGCACCAAGTATCCACCGCCGCCTCATACCGTTCGTTAAGTGCACTGTCTGGGATAAGTTGGCGAGGGAACGGGCGGTTGAGGGCGCGAGATAAAACCCTTACACACTGCTCCTCGTGATTGTACAGGTACTGCCGCAGTTGCTGTCCCGTGGCCGCATCGGCGTCGGATGCGATGGCCTCTATAAAATTGGGCAGCGCCTTGTCATCGTGGTCCCTGCGCATGAGATAGTCGCATATGCGAACAAGAAGCGCAATCTCCACCGGCCCATCAGTATCGCCGCTAAGCCCCTGTTGGATGCGGTGGTAGTTGGAGTCTTCTCTCAGCAACGTGCCAATGGCGTCGAGAACAGGGGCATAGCCGATAAACGACAGGAAAGCATCCTCGCCATCTGCGGCCGACGAGGCGAAGGCTACCCCAAGTCGGTCCAATACCCCATCGCGGGCCTTCTCGTAGCTCTGTTGCTGACTGGTGTTCCTGTCTGGCACTTGTGCATCGATGTACGCCCTGGCCTGATCAAGGTCGAACGGGGCGATTGTGACGAGGCCAACATCAGCGCCCTTGTCCACCAGATAACACCACGTACTAAGCAAGACTTGGCTGCGCCCGAAGATCACAATGGCGGTGGCGATGGACCCCTTGGAGCGTTCGATGAGATCGTCAAGAAAGGCCTCAAATGCTTCTTCCGTTGTCTTCGATCTGCCCTCATCGATCCCGTCAATAATGATGCCATGGGTACCGTTGCGAAGTCCCTCCAGCACATGGCCAATCTCCTCAACCGGATAGGCCGTTGTGATGATTCCTGTTAGAGTGTTGTCCCCGACCGCCTTATGCGCCGCGAGATCGAGAATAGGCAGCTGCGCGTCAAACGATAGGGCATGGGCCGTGGTTGTCTTCCCGGAGGCGCCCACAGCGGACACGAGGAGAATCGCCGGCTTCTCCACTGGGAATTCGGTCTTCGAGAAACATGGTTCGATGAAAGGGGTGACCCTCTCGCTTTTTATGAAGAAGGAATCGGAGGGGGCCATACTGGCAATCGGCGTCTTTCGAGAGGCGACTATCGACCTAAGTCCGTAGTATTGCATGGGTACTCTCCTAAAGGAACTGTCGCTCTGTCCTACTCGTCGGCATCGGCAACCCGCTGGGTTTCGTGTTTCGCCTTCCCTGTCAGCCTTGTCCTCGCTCGGGCATCACCGGAACATTAAACCTTAAAGTGCTCTAGGTCAGGGCCGGTCTTCTTTTACTCGCCGGCGAATTGATTGTCGTGTATGTGTATCCCTTGGGTCGCCAGAGAGCTGACCTCAATGGCGGCCTGTTCGTCCTTCTTGGCGAAGATGTTTCCTCTTATCTGGATGTTGGTCGAGCCGGTCTTACCGTCGTCGCCGACGCACACTGTGGCGCCGTCGTGCTGTGTGTTGAACCGGTTGTCGGCGATGATCGAATTGGATGCCGGCGCCAGATGCACCCTCAGGTTGCGGCCGTTCAGGACGTTGTCCTTGAAGATCACTTCGGCATCCTCGACGTGCAGCGCGTACTGGCTGCCGTTGGCGCTGCCGCTGTGGAACGTGTTGGCGGTGACGGTGACCCGTGCGGCCTCGCTGGCGCGGATGACGTATTTGCCACCGGTCGCCGTGATAACGCAGTTCGATATCGTCACCGGACTGTTGATCACATTGACCGAGGCGTGTCCCGGCCCCGCAACGGTGATCCTGCTGTCGCGGATTACCACGTCGGCCAGGGAGCCCACGCGATGGGCGTCCAGGTCGCGTATGCGGATCAGATCGTGCGGGGCAGCCACTGTTGGACCCGTTCCGTGCCAAGGTTTGCTGGGAGGTCCACTGCGATCGAGCTCGATTTTCTCCGGCGTCCTCAGCCAGCCGTGGAACATAGACTGCGTTATGAACACTAATCTGGGCACTCCCATCCCCTCTTCGCGCGTGCCTATCAGCTCCATGCCTATGTAGTTGGGATATATCACGTACAGCCCGCGGAAATGTATGTTGTTGTTCCCGGCGGTCATTATCAGGGAGGCTTCCTTGGCGTCGGCGTCTCCGTTGGCGATCAGGTATATGTTGGAAAAATCGCTCTCGCACGCGTGACACAGGTACAGCGCATTGCCCGTATTTTGGATCCAGAGGTTCTCGAACACACAGCTCCAGAACGTGTTCATGTAGATCCCCTTGCCCTTGGAGCCGTTGGATTCGCTGTCGATCGTCAGGTCTCGAATGATCACCGCGTACAGCGGTCCAGGATCGCCGTGGAATGGCCTGTATATCTCGGTCTTGTCCGTCGTCATCAGCTTGAAGGCGTAATCCGATTTGGGCGGGACGATAACGGTTCCGCGGCCTTCGCCGGCGATAGTGCTGCTGTTGTATATGACCACCGGTTTGTCAAAACAGTATGTCCCCCTGCGTATCTTGATCTGGCCCGCCGGGTGGACCTTGTCTATCGCCGCTTGGACGACGTCGGCGTCATCCTTCCCGGCCGTTCCATCTGCGATGACCTCGCCCAGGTCATCCTCGGCGACTACGGACTGACCATCAATAAAGACAACCGCTGAACAATCCCATTTAAGTTTGGCGCCCATTCGACACCTCCAAGTTCAGGTTTTGGCATGACCTCCGTCCGGCTCCGCGGCCGCACGGTTAGGGCAAGATTGTATCCCACACGTCCACACACTTGTACCTCAATTGGCGACCTGTCCGGGAAGGACGGGGGTAACTGGCACGGCAGCGCGTTTGACCGGGTTTTCGCGGCGTGCTAGAATCCGCCCCCCGCTGCGCCGGACCGGATGTCCCGGCGGGCGACAGATACAGGTGAGGAGATCGAGAAGATGCCCGACCTAACATTCATAGTTGACGACCAATGGGGTGCCCACGTGCCAGAGCTACTGGACGAGCGGGCGCAGGATCGCCTCGCGGCCCTGCCCGACCGCCTCGCCGTGTGATCTTCACCCGCCCAGCAGCGTTTGACCCGCCGTTTGGCGCGTGCTAGAATCGCCCTTCTTGCTCGGCCGGGATCGTCCGGGCTTCCATACAAGTTCGGGAAACAGGAGACAACAACAGTGGCAAATCTGAATCTCAAACCCCCCGGCGAATGTCGATACGACGAGGTTTCGCTGGGCGAGGTGATGATGCGGATCGACCCGGGCGACGTACCGACCGCCCGGGCGCGGACGGCGAGGATCTGGCACGGCGGCGGGGAGACGAACGTCGCCGAGGGTCTGGCGTACTGTTTCGCCATGCGCACTAGCGTGGTTACCGCGCTGGTCGATGATGGAATCGGGCGGAACATCGAAAACCAGCTCCGCGAGGCCGGTGTCGACACGTCGAACATCATCTGGTTCGAGCCCGGCGGGAAGGGCAAGTTCGCCACCGACGCCAAGGGCACGCTGCACAACGGGATCAACTTCACCTTCCGTGGTAAGGGCGTCCTGCCGTCGGTGACGGAGTATTATCGGGCACACACCCCTATCCGCCAGATCGCGCCCGGCGATTTCGACTGGGCCGTCCTTTTCGGCGCGGGCGTTCGCTGGTTCCACACCGGCGGAATCTACACGCTTATCTCGCCGACGTCGGGGGCGGTCGCGATCGAGGCGATGGAAGCGGCCGGGGCGGCCGGGACGTTCCGCAGCTTCGACCTGAACTACCGCTCCAAGGTCGAACCGGACAAGGACCGCGCCCGCAAGCAAAACCGCAAGATCGTCGGGGCGACCGACTTCCTCGTGGGGAACCAAAGCGATTTCGACGACGCACTCGGCGAGACTTGTCGGACCGTCTCAAAGGATGAACCATTCGACGCGTGGGTCGAGGCGTACTGCCAGATGCTGCGTCGCGTCGCCAAGACGTATCCGAACCTCAAGCTGATCGGGACGCAGCTTCGTGCGGCCCACAGCGCGGACCGGATCACTTGGGGCGCGGTGCTGTACGACGTCGTCGACGATAAGCTTCACCTCGCCGCCGCCCGCGAAAACATCGAGATCGCCGACCGCACCGGCGGTGGAGATTCGTTCGTCTCGGGCGTCGCGGCGGCGCTGATGGCGGGTAAGGACGTCGCAACTTCAGTTCAATGGGGCGCCGCCCACGGGATATGCGTCCAGGAGACACCCGGCGATACGACGATGGTCAGACGCGCCGACGTAGAAAAGGAAGTCGCCCGTGCGGTGGCGGGTGGCGGCGTAAGCGCATTGAGATAACAATACCTACACAATAGGAGACGTTTGATGGGTCAATATCAGCGAGATAGGAAGCGTACGGACGCGGCGATGCGAACCAGCGGGGTCGTCGTGGTGATGAACAAGTCGCACATCACCTCGCCAGCGGACATGGTGACGACCATGACGGCCGTCTACGAGGCCGGGTTCGTCGCCGAGGTTACATTCCGGATCGAAGAAGGGATCCTGCGCGAGGCGATGCGCGAGCTGGTCAAGGTCCGGGCCGAATCGCCCCTCGACAAGCCGTTCGTCCTGGGCGTCGGCAGCGTGATAAACCCATCCGAGCTGGACGCCGCCATCGAGATGGGATTCGACATGATCGTCGCGCCAGCCAACGTGATGGGCGGACACGGCCAGGGCGCCGACTTCATCCGGATCGCGCGCGAAGCGAACGTATTTGCAGCCCCGGCGATCTTCACGCCGACCGAACTGAACTATTTTCTCGAGCGCCCGGACGATCTTGTCCCCGATGCGATCAAGATATTCCCGGCTCGGATCTGCGGTCCCGTGGGCCTGTCGGACTTACTGGCCCCATTCGTCCGCCCGCGTCACAACGGGCGGATCATCATGCCCACCGGCGCCGTGAACTTCGAGACAGCCCCGCAGTACATCAAGGCGATCACGTCGCGCGGATTCACTCCCGTGCTGGGTATGTCGGCGCCGCTTAAGCTGGTCGTCGACCGCAAGGCGCCAGGGGATATCGATACGATCACCGAATCGCTAACGACATTCGCCGCCGGTTTCAAGAAGGCGATCCAGACATAAGATGCGACGCGGCGGGATGCACGAAGATGACCGAACCGGCGCGGCATCCCCTAGGGACGCCGCGTGGGACAAAAGCAAAACAGAAAGGTGCTGCAATGGTAAAGACAGATGAGCTTTTCAGCGTGAAGAACAAGGTCGTCGCCGTCACTGGATCTGCCGGTGTGCTTTTTGCTGCCGTGTCAAAGGCACTGGCGGGAAACGGCGCGAAGGTCGCCTTGATGGACATACTGGGCGATAAGGTCAAGCAGATCGCTGACGAGATAACCGCCGCGGGCGGCGAGGCGATCGGAATCGAATGCAGCGTGCTGGACACCGCCAGCATCGAGGCGGCCCTGGCGACGATCACGGACAAATGGGGTCGCTGCGACGCACTGATCAACGGGGCAGGCGGAAACCGCAAAGGCGCCTGCGTCCCGCCGGAGGGGAACTTCACCGAGCTGGACCTGGGCGAGCTGGAGAAGGTCTTCGAGCTGAACTACAAGGGCACGGTCTTACCGTCCCAGGTCTTCTGCAAGCACTTCGCCGCCGCCGCCGGCGGGATCATCATCAACACCTCCTCGATGGCCGCCTTCGCCCCGCTGACCAACGTCGGCGGATATTCCAACGCCAAGGGCGCGGTGACGAACTTCACACAGTGGCTCGCCGTGCAGGTGAAGGTCGACTTCCCCGACGCCGACATCCGGGTGAACGAGATCGCGCCGGGCTTCCTCGACACGACGCAGAACCATCATTTGCTTTTCGAGGCGGACGATAAGACGCTCACGCCGCGCGGGCGGTCGATTATCGCACACACCCCGCTGGGGCGATTCGGGAACCCCGACGAGCTGGTCGGCCCGGTGATCCTGCTGCTGTCGGACGCCGGCAGCTTCCTGCACGGGGTGACGCTGAAGATCGACGGGGGATTCGACATCTACTCCGGTGTCGGCCCGCTGGATGAGAAAAGATAGCCCATAAGGTGGACCGCAGCCCGCTTCGCAGGTACTTGGGCCAGCCTACGTGATGCGTTTTAAGAGCTGTTGGGTGTAGTCGGGGCAGTAGCGTGTGGCGCGGTAGATGCTGGTGCGGCCGCCTTCGGCGCCGTACGGATTGACGAAGTCCCAGACGACATCGCCGTCGGAGGTGACCTCAAACAAATGGCCCTTACGCCCTTCGCAGATCAGCGTGTTACCGTTGGGGAATCGCTGGGCCCCACAGATGAACGGCGAGAAGAACGACTCGCGCGGCTCGGCGATGTACTGCCAGGCGATCTGCCCGGTGAGCGGATCGACCTCGATGACGCGCGAATAACCCCGCAGCGTCCCGTTGTCGAAGATGAGGATATTCCCGTTGGCAAGCATGTGCGGTTTGTGCTGCCCGTCCAGGACGCCCGGGCCCCACGCCCAGACGATCCGCCCGCTTTGGCGCTCGATTACGCCGATCACATCGCAGCTGCGGTAGGAAAAGACGATATTCCCCGGCGCGAAGCGCGGCCTGTCGCCGGCGGCGAGTTCCTTCTCGTACGTAGCATTGGCGCCGATGACCTGAAGCGTATTGTTGTGCGCCCAGTCGAATGCGAACTGACCGCGGGCGCGGCCCATCATGTGCTCCCACCCGTCCGGACCGAGCAACTGCTCCAGCTCCCCCAGGTGCTGCTCGCCGCGCCACTCCCATACCAGCTGCTTGTCCGGCGTCACCTCTATCATGTACGGATGGCGCTTAAGCTCCGGGCCCAGGGCGGGGCAAAAGCCCTCGGTGATCGTGTGGACCAGGATGTTCCCGCCTTCTAGGACCTGGAAATCGTGGTCTGTCCGGCAGCGAAGGGACCAGACAACCTTGCTGCCCGGGTCCAGCTCGTACAGCCCAAACGGGCCCCGCGCAACGTCCGAGCGGTCGTGCGTGGGGTAGATCATGTTCCCGTCTCGAAGCAGGTGCATGTACGACTGGACGGTGGTCTGGGCGTACCAGGTGTGGACGATCCGCCCTTCCATATCGATCAGATAGATCGGCCGCTGTTCGGCGGCTTCCTCGGCGAAGGTCTGGCAAAACAGCGTGTATCCTTCCCAGGCGCGGTCGGAATCGTATTTCGTCACTGGGTTCATGTGCTTCCTGGCGCCGAGGGTCGGCTGACCCGCCACGTAAGTTTCAGATGTACTCGTTCAGGATGTTTTCGAGCATCTCGACGCGGCCGGAATGGTTGGGGGATATCTCGCCCTTGGCGAGCATGTACTTCCGCAGGTCGTCGAGGGTGGCGCGGCCGGCTTCGATGTCCGCTCCGATCCCCGTGTCCCAGCTTGCGTAGCGCTGCGTGACGAACTGGTCGATCCGCCCGTCGGCGATGATCGCCGCGGCGATCTTCAGACCCCGCGCGAATGCGTCCATGGCGCCGATGTGCGCGTGGAACAGATCCACCGGCTCGAAACTCTCACGGTGGACGTGTGCGTCGAAGTTCAGCCCGCCCGTGGTGAACCCGCCGGACCGCAGGATCGTCAGCATCGCCAGCGCCGTATCGTAGATGTCCGTGGGGAACTGATCGGTGTCCCACCCCAGCAGCATATCGCCGCGGTTGGCGTCGACCGAACCGAGCATCCCGTTGGCGGCGGCAAACTCCAATTCGTGCTGGAACGTGTGCCCCGCCAGCGTGGCGTGGTTGGCCTCGATGTTCAATTTCAGGTGCTCGGCGAGGTGGTACTTCTGAAGAAACGCGTAGCATGCCGCCGCGTCCGAATCGTACTGGTGCTTCATGGGCTCTTTGGGCTTCGGCTCGATATAGAATTGACCGGCGAAGCCGATTCTTTCCTTGTGGTCGACGGCCAGGTGCAGCAGCTTCGCCATGTGGTCCAGCTCGCGGCCCATGTCGGTGTTCAGCAGGCTCTTGTAACCCTCCCGGCCGCCCCAAAAGACGTACCCGGCCCCGTCGAGTTCCTTGGTTACCTCGATCGCCTTTGCGATCTTGGCGCCCGCGTAGGCAAAGGCGTCGGCGTTGCAGCTCGTACCGGCCCCGTGCATGAAACGCGGATGGGCAAAGCAATTGGCCGTGCCCCAAAGCAGGCGAACCCCGGTGCGCTGCTGCGAGTCCTTCAGCAGCGGGACGATCTCGTCCAGGTTGGCGAAGCTCTCGGCCAGCGTCTTGCCCTGCGGCGCCACGTCCACGTCGTGGAAGCAGTAGAAACCCACGCCGAGTTTTGTACAAAGCTCGAAGCAGGCGGCGACCTTGTTGCGGGCGGTCTGCATCGGATCGTCGGTCTCCCAGGGCATCTGACGCGTGGGCTCCCCGAACGGATCGGCCAGGGCGTTGCACAATGAGTGCCAATAAGCCACGCTGAACCGCAGGTGCTCGGACATGGGCTTACCGGCGACTTGCTCGGCGGCGTTGTAATGCTTGAACGCCAGGGGGTTCTTCGAATCGGGGCCTTCGTAGGTCACTGTATTGATGTCAGCGAAGAACTCGTTCATTTTCGCTCGTCCTTGTTCAATCTCGTGCGGGGCAGTTCCTATTGTTGTCCCGCCGCTATTTCAGCACTTCGGGGTTCACGCAGAAAAGCGGGGGCTTACCGGCGAGCACGAGGGCAACGTTGCGGGCGGTAATCTGTTGGAGCGTAAGCTGCGACTCCTGGGAGTACCACCCGGCGTGATCGGTCAGGACGACATTGTCCAGCCCAAAGAGCTTGCAGTCGCTATGGGGCGGCTCGGGTTCGTAGACGTCGATACCGGCTGAGTTGATCTGTCCGTTTTTCAGTGCGTCGTACAACGCGTCGGGATCGACGAGCGGCCCGCGGGAGGTGTTTACGAGAATCGCGGTCGGTTTCATCATGGCAAACTGCTCGCGGCCGATTATGTGATGAGTCTCATCCGTCAGCGGGGCGTGGAGGCAGATGTAGTCCGATTCCTTCAGCAACTCGTCCAGCTCCACTTTTCGCACGCGAGCTTTGCCCATATCCTCGCTGGAGACGTACGGATCGAACGCCAGCACCGCACCCAAGGCGAAACCGCCCAGCTTGCGATGCAGCGTTTGGGCGATAGCGCCAAACCCCACCAGACCGAGCGTCTTTCCCGCGACGCGCCAGATGGGATCGGCCGCGGCGACATCCCACGCACCCGCACGGACCTGCTTGTCGCGCCGCACCGTCTTGCGGACGCAGGAAAGCAGCAGCGCCAATGCATGATCGGAGACGTCCTCGTTGCAGTACCCGCGGACGTTTGCGACGATTATGCACTTGGCGGTAGCAGCGGCGACGTCCACGTTGTCCACGCCGACGCCGTAGCGAGAGATAATGCGACAATTGGCCATCATCTCGATCGCCTCGCCCCCGACGGGCGCCATGCGCGTGATTACGCCGTCGGCGTCTTTGCACGCCTCTGCGACCTCCTGCTCGGTGCTGCAGTCGGCCAGGACCAACTCCGCATTGACGGGCTCCAGCTCCCGGATTTCCGGTTCGTAGCTGGCGTACCCGGTGTCAGTGACAACGACTTTCAACTTTTGTTTACCCATGGATAGACCCCATTACTGTTTAGAGTGTTCGGCTGCCAGTTTCGCTATTATCTGCGGCGGAATCCCGATGTCCGCGACTTTAATCGTACCCGTGTACCGATCCGATCCGGGCGAGTCAAATCCCTTCTTCCGCGCGACGAAGGTCACTGTCATGGTCGCCTTGACCACCGGACCGACGGCCCGGCCGGTATCACAGTCCAGGCCCGTGGGGATGTCAATGGCCAGGACGCATCTTGCGGCTGCGTTTATCCCGCGGACGGCCTCGGCGAGATCGCCGCGAAGCTCACCGATTATCCCCGTGCCCCCCACCGCGTCCACGATCAGGTCGAACTGACCCAGGGCGGCGGATAATCCGCTTAGGGCCTCGCCGCAGACCCGGCGGATCTCATGGCCCAGGGCGCGGATGATCTTCAGGTTTACCGCGGCGTCCCCGGAGATCTTCTCGGGCGGGCAGATCAGAAACGTAACCACCTTCGCCCCGCGCAGCGACAAGTGCCTTCCCACCACGAACCCGTCGCCGCCATTATTCCCCCGCCCCGCGACGATCGCAACGGCCCGCCCCGCCGGGTCGCCAAGCAGCTCGCACGCCGCATCGGCGGCGTTTCGACCGGCGTTTTCCATCAGAACCACACCGTCGATACCGAGCGTCTCGATAGCGAATCGATCCAACTGGCGAACCTGCTGACGCGAAAGGGCTTGTGTGGTCATTTACGGTTTGTAGGGAATCTATAGACTCCCCCTCCAAATGCAAAGCGCAAAAAGAAAAGCCCGCGCGCAATCTGCGCCGGGGGTGATCCTCGCCGAAGAATTGTCGCCCTTTGACGCGCCCTTCTAGAGCAGCTAACGACATAATGTAGCGGTTTGCTCGCAGGCGAGGACAAGGCTGGGAAGGAAGGCGAAGCAGGCAACCCCGTGGGGTTGTCGATGCAGCATGACGAACCCAGCCGACGCCGCAGGCAGAGCAAACGCTACAGAATGGTGTTAAGTGCTCTGATCGAGCGCCTCATCGAGAGCCGCCTTCAGGTCGGACTTCTGCTGGACGCCGACGAGCTTCCGAACGACCTTGCCGCCCTTGAAAAGCATCAGCGTCGGAATGGCCGTGATGTCGTGCTTCACGGAGATGTCGCGATTGGCGTCGGTGTCAACCTGTCCGATCTTCACCTTACCGGCGTACTCTTCGGAAAGCTCCTCGATTGTCGGGACGAGCATTTTGCACGGCATGCACCATTCCGCCCAAAAATCGACCAGGACGGGCACATCGGCCTGAAGGACCTCCTTCTCGAAATTCGCATCGGTAAGCTCCATCAACTTATCAGAACTCATCACCTGCTCCTCTTCGTTTCTGCGTTCGCCAAGGCGTTGTTGGGCACCACGGAATCCTATGTCCGCCGCCGCGCCTTGTCAACCGAGCGGCGCAAAAGAAGCGGGATCCGCAAGCATGCAGATCCCGCTGGTATGTCCGCAGCGACTTGGCGGGGTAACGTCACAGGCGCCGGCGGGATTTACTCGGTCTTTATCTCGATTTTCCTGGTCTTGGCCTGCTCGGCGCGAGGCAGGTGCACCGTCAGTACACCGTCAGACAGCGACGCGGTGATCTTGTCGCGGTCGATCTCATCGCTTAGCGCGAAGGCCCGGAAATACTCCCCCCGCGCCAGGCCCGTATAGGTTCGCACATACTTCTCGTCGTGTTCGGTTCCGCCTGCGTCGGCCGCTATCGTCAGCACGCCCTTGTCCACGCGGACGTCGGTGCTGTTGGGCGCTGCGCCCGGGATCTCCGCCACCAATACGGTCTGGGACCCGTCGGGGCTCTCGTAGACGTCCACGAGCGGGCACAGCGCATCTGGGGTGGCCCCCCGGGCGGTCGCGCTGGCGTGGACCGTTACCTTCTTGTTATTCTCAGCCATCGTTGGGCTCCTTGTCACTTCACCTCGATCTGCTTTGGTTTTGCGGCCTGGGACTTCGGGAGGCGGATCGTCAAGATCCCGCCCGTCAGCGTCGCCTCGATGCGATCGGGATCGACCTTGTCCGGTAGGACGATGGTCCTGCTGAACTGCCCGAACCCGCGCTCGCGCCTGGTGTAGTTCAGCTTTTCATCATCGTCGGGGGCGTGCTTGGCGCCTTTGATCGCAAGCGTCTCGGCGGTTATAGAGATATCCACGTCCTCGCGGCGAACTCCAGCCAGCTCGCACTGGACGATCATGTCTTCGGGGCCGTTCAGGACGTTGACGGGCGGATAGGTCCCGCCGCCGATCCTGCGGGACTCACCGAAGGTCCCGCGACCCATGAGATTCTCCAGGTCCCGCTGGAAGGACCGGAAATTCTCAAAGACGTCCCAACCGCCCGGGAATCTGAACATCGCCATCATTTTCTCTGCTCCTTCACGTGCGGTCTGTCGAGCCGGTCGGGCTCGGCGGACCTGAGTAACTTCTTGGGGCCGCCTCGCTACAACACTGGAGGCGCCCCTGCGCGTATCTAAGGGGCAAAGGCGGTGCCAAACCAGCTTAAGTGCCTGTACTACAGTTCGATACGCCTAAACACCCAGTGTCCGGATTGTGCCACAATGTCCGAAGGGGGACTCATAGCTGCCCGTTTTGGCAGTGCGGGGACCGGATACCCCTTAAGCTGCTGGTATAGAGCGGCCTGATGCGGTATTGTTCAGTCAACCTGCGGGGGCAGCCATCCTGGAGACTGAACATGCGCGACACACTAGGGAGCAAAACGAGACTAACATTGGGAACCTACGGGAAGGTGATGCTGATACTGATGTTGTCAGTGTTTGCACCGAGCTGCGCGAAAGGCGCCGACGAGCCGGGCGATGCGGCGCAGGTTCCCCTCTGGACGGTCCACCAGATCACACTGCACGCCGCCAAGAACCATCCCGACCCATTCGCCCTCGACCTGCAAGCGACGTTTGTGGGCCCCGATGGGCGGGAGATAACCATTCCGGGGTTTTGGGACGGGCAGGACACCTGGAAGCTGCGCTTTTCTCCGCCGACTACCGGTGTGTGGACCTGGAAGACCACGTGCCCCGACCCCGCCGACACGGGTCTGCACCAGCGAACCGGCAAGCTGCAAGCTGTCGCCTACAGCGGGGACAATCCGCTGTATGAGCACGGGTTCGTCAAGATCAGCCCCAACAGCAGGTACTTGGTCTACGCCGACGGGACCCCGCTGTTCTGGGTCGCGGATACCAACTGGGCGATCAATCGCGACTTCATCTTCGACCATACCTTCCCGTACACGCTCGACAGATACTTCGCCGCCAGAGCGCGGCAGAAGTTCAACGTGCTTCAATATCACATCAAGGTGGGCCGGCGTGTGGGAGACTTCAACGGCTGGCCCGCGCCCCAAGAGCAGGTCCTGACGCCGAAGTTCTACAAGCTCACGGGCGACAGGATCATACACAAGGCCAACGCCAACGGGATGGTGGTGGCGCTGTTTGCGAGTTGGGCCAAGCACTTCTTATCGACCGAAGAAAAGACACTCGCCTACTACCGCAACCTCGTCGCCCGATACGGCGCCTATCACGTAGTCTGGGTCATAAGCGGCGAATATGCATACGACGATGCGAGCGTGGAGCTGTTCAAGAAGATAGGGCGGTACGTAAAGTCCATTGACGGACACGCCCACATCGCCACGATCCATCCCGGGAATGTAGATGAGAGGGTCTCCAGCAGTATAGATTTTCACGACTGCGGGTGGCTGGATTTCAACATGATCCAGGCGTACGACTCATACCGGGCGGCCGTGAGAGCCCCGCTTGTCGATTACAAGCTCCAACCCACCAAACCGACGCTCGAGGCCGAGTCTATGTACCCCCGCAAACCGGGCTCCTGGTACGAGGGCGACCCCGGCCGGACGTATCATGACGCGCTTTGGGTCGCCTACGTCTCCGTCCTGCAGGGCAGCACCACGGGGTACACGTACGGAGGCGGATTGCATCACGAGCTGAACCCCCCCAGCGCCGAATACATGAAGCACTTCGGGGGTTTCTTCCGGTCGCTGAACTGGCGGGAGCTCGAACCGCACCGTGACTGGGTCGTCGGGGATTTCAAATACAATCCCCTCAGCAGGACCAAACCGTTCTGCGCAGCGAAGCGGTCCGAGCTGTACATCGTCTACATCCCCAAGGGGTGTCCCGTGCGACAGGTCACGATCACGAACCTGTCGGGGATTTCCTACCGCGCCCGGCGGTACGACCCGGAGAGAGGAATCTGGTCGGACATCACCGAGCGGACCCCAGCGGCCGAAAGCTGGTCAACCCCGGTCTTACCCGACCGCTCCGACTGGCTCATCGTCCTGGACCAACCAAGCGGGCAATAAGCCTCGCCTACAAGACCACCGTTTCGCCCTCTGCTGTTAACGCGCGGCGCAAGCAAGACCGATACCACTTCGGTATGCTGCTTTGAGATTCGCCAAACCGTGATATACTTAAAGAAACCGCTAACAAAATAAGGTGCGGTTTGCGAGGGTGGCGAAGTCTAGAGCACTTTAAGGTTTAATGTTCCGGTGATGGCCGAGCGAGGACGAGGCTGACAAGGAAGGCGAAGCAGGAAACCCAATGGGTTGTCGATGCAGCCTGACGCAGTCAGCCGAAGCCGCAGCCGGCCAGGACGGAACAGAAAATCTTAAATTGGTCTCACATGAGGGCTGGAGGCACAGCATGTCAGGTCAACGGACAAATGTGGTATTGTTTCTTCTGGGAATGGCGGTGATCTGTGCCGCGCAGCTAACGGCGCAGGCCGCCAATATCTACGTTGACGGTCTACTCGGGGCCGACTGCCTCACCGGGAACTACTCTATCGCCGGCCGCAACTGCTCCGGTGCCGATGGGAACGCCTACAATACCGTCCAGGAAGCGGTCGACGTCGTCAACGCGGGCGACACGATCCACGTTCGCGAAGGAACATACGCAGAACGAGTGAAGATGACCCGCAGCGGCACGGCCGCCGACCGTTGGACGCTTCGCAACTACGGCAGTGAAGAAGTCTGGATTGACGGCGAGTACCACTCGAGCAACCAACGGATGTACGCCATCCACGTCCAGGCGTCATACATCAACATCGTCGGGATCAACTGCAAGCGCACTACCCGCCAAGGGATTTACGGGTTCCTTGGCAAACACATTACGGTGTCCGATCTAACGATTCGAAGCTGCAACGGCGCCGGGATCGGCCTGTACGGCGAGGAGATCTCAGGCGGATCGGACGACTGGGCGATCTCCAACGTCAAGAGCTACAACAACGGGACCGGCTTGCACGCCGGGACGAAGGCGGGGCACTCCGGCGGGAACGTTACCATCACGGACTGTGAGTTCACCGACAACTGCGGCCGGGGCGTGACGGCGAGGTATGACGGCGTCAGTGCGAGCTTCACCCCCCAGGCCATCCCGGACCGCAATTACCAGACTGATCTGTTCGCCGCCAGCGACTCGACGATCTGGATTTGCGGGTTCGGCGGGTACATCATCAAAACGGTCAACTCCGGAGCGACCTGGACACAGCAGACCGTCCCGACCCGAGAGGTGTGCCTCAGCGGGATCTGGGGTTCTTCGACGACCAACGTGTTCGCCGTCGGCGCGCACGGTGTGATCTGGCACTACGACGGCGGTAGTTGGACGGAGATGTCCGGCGGCACGATGCGACACCTCTACGCCGTCCACGGCGCGTCGGGCTCGGCCGTCTGGGCGGTCGGTTGGACAGGGACCATCCTCAAATACGACGGTGCGAGCTGGTCGGCGCAGAGCTCCGGTACGATGAATCACCTACGGTGCATTTGGGCCGTGGACGCCAATACGGCCTTCGCTGTCGGAAACGGCGGGAAGATCCTCAGGACCACCAACGGCGGGACGAACTGGTCGTCACTGTTTTCCGGTACGGCACAGAACCTGTATGCTATCGCCGGAGCTGACGCTAACACGCTGTGGGCCGTCGGGGCTGGCGACACCATACTAAAGACCACCAACGGCGGGACGAATTGGACACCACAGACATCGCCAACGTCGGGGCGCACTTTGATCTCCATTACCGTTGCGGACGCGAACACGATCTGGGTGGGCGGCGCCAGCAAAGACGCACAGACGCTGATCAGCACATCAGACGGCGGATCGACTTGGATCGATCAGTCGGGGCTGATTGTGTGGCAGACGATGGGCTGGCCGAACAACGACGTATATGTAAACGGAATCGCCGTCCACAGCACTGGCGAAGTTACGATCGCCGGCGCCGAGTGGAACGAGAACTCCGACGGGGTGGCCCTAACCCGCTCACACGGGGCGGTCACCTTGGAACGGTGCAAACTCAATCGCAACGGCGACGACGGGTTTGACGTATACAACTCCAATTACGCCGAGGCCGTTGCGGACTGCCAGTTCCTGGACAACGACCCGATCAACGAGCTATCCGGAGATGGGAACGGGATTAAAGTTGGCGTTGGAGCGTTTTCCAATGCGGTCGTCCGGCGATCCGTAATCGCAAGGAACGCCTCCAAGGGTCTCGACTCGAGCCCCGCCAGAGGGACGGCAATCATGGAACACGTCACCGTCTACAACAACTACGAAGGGATCGCCGGCGCCACGACGGTTCGAAATGTCATCTCGTGGGGACAGATGAACAGGGACATGTTGCTGACTGCTGGGGGGACGTACAGCAACATCATCTACGCCACGGGGAGCATAATAGGCGGGACGAACATATGGATGACGAACCCACTGTTCACCGATGCAGACAACTACGACTTCACGCTGACGGCCTCGTCGCCAGCGGTAGATACAGGGCTGGACTGGGGCCAGCCATACCTGGGAGCGGCGCCGGATCTAGGGGCATTTGAGTCGCCGCACGGCCCGGCCACGGTGAGAGGACGATACGTCTTCTACAATAACTCAGCGTTTGACGGCAATGATTCGGCAGCCAATGCAGCAGACGACGCGGGCATTGCCATAGACAAGTCCGCGCTTCTGCCAGGCGGCACGGCGACCTTTGTCAACTACACCAGCTATGGTCGCGGCATTAACGGAATCATGATCGACATCAAGGGCCTGATCGCCGCGCCCAGTGCCGCTGACTTCGAATTCAAGGTAGGTAACGACAATAGTCCCGGCGGGTGGTCGGCCGGCGGGGCGCCTTCGAGCATAACCGTTCGGGCAGGCGCGGGCGTCGACGGCGCTGACCGCATCACGCTGATCTGGGCCGACAACGCTATCGAAAAGCAGTGGCTGGAAGTGACTGTCAAGGCCACGGCCAACACCGGCCTGGCGAGCCCGGACGTGTTTTACTTCGGCAACGCAATCGGCGAGACGGGCAACTTACCGATCGATGCCGAAGTGACGCCGGCCGATGAAGTCGTCGTGCGCAACAACCCGCACACGCTGGGCGTCAATCCTGCGACTATCACGGAAGTGTGCGACTTCAACCGGGACCGCAAGGTCGGACCGACGGACCAGATCATCTGCCGCAACAACGGCACGAGCGGGCCCACCGCGCTGCAACTGATTACGGTGCCGTGACGTATCCCGATCGTGAACATCTGTAACAATGCCCACGGCCGGCCGGCCGTGGGCTTTCTTACGCACTGATGCGGCTGAGCGTCGCGAATGGCCCGGGCGAGGGTCGAACTCGCATGTCCCGAACGGGACAGGGGATTTTAAGTCCCCAGCGTCTGCCAATTCCGCCACCGGGCCTGCGCGGACAGGTAAAACATCGCCGATGCGCTGACATTCTGCAACGGGGAGGATGAGATTTTCCGCCGCGATCGCGGGCCAGCGGCAGGCAGAGAAAAGGCCGGGCTCGACCACCGAGTCCGGCCTTATATAGCAACTTAACGACAAAGATAGTTGTAAGACTGACTTATCTGCGGCGGCGAAGCAGAACCACAGCACCCGCGGCCAGCAACGACAGCGTCAGAGGCTCGGGCACAGGCGGTGGGCTGCCGACGAACGACCAGTTCGCGGACAAGGCCGTCAGGTCAACAATGTCGACGACCCAGTCCTTGGCGGGGTTCACGCTGCTGTCGCCGGGATTGAAGTTGCCCTGGTGCCAGAGCTTGTCAATGCCCGCGTTGATGGGCAGGGCCGACCAGTTGGCCGACAGGGCCGTCAGGTCAACAATGTCCACCTTGTAGTTACCATCCGAATCGCCGGGATCCGTCACGATGAGATTACCGTTGGTAATAGTGGCGGGTATACCGGCGAAGTTGGTCGGACCTTCGACCATACCCGTCAGACTCACGGTGTAGGATGTGTGATTGGTGATACCGGTTGCGTCGAATCGCACGGTCGCCAGCACCCCGTCCGCCGAGACTGCCCCGCTTGATGTCACCGTACCCGCATAGGCCGAACGATCCCACCAGGAACTGCCCGGGAAGTATCCATCGTTGTTCCCGTCGAAGATCGTGTAGTTGAGGATGTCAGGCATCGCCACGAAGATCGGCCCCGACACGTCGCCGCCGATCACGATATTGAACTCCAGGCCCTGAACCGGTTCGCCCCCGCTGACTTTGACCCGATTCCATGCATCGGTGTCACCATACGCGGCAAATAGATTGTGGCTGATGTTAATGACAGGATCGCCCAAAGCCAAACCCGCCACGCCAAGCACCACAAGTAACGCTGAAATTACCTTAACCATCTCTGACCTCTCCTTAACTGCTCCTGCGCCGGTTATGTGCCCTTAATGCTTATAGCTTCTTTCGCATCAGCTATTGTACCACACAATTGGCCGCTCACAGCCGGTTTCATTTGCGAAAGTTACGGCGACCAGACTACCGTCTTCCTTTACTTCCGCGACAACGGAAACAGAACAAACCTGCTGCTCTCGTTTCGGATGTGATCGATTCACTGAACCAGATCTCCAGTCCCTCCCAGACAGAGTTGGTCCCAACCGCTGCTTCCATGCCATGCCTCCAACACTTAAGTTATATCGAATCTGCATGCTTCTTGCAAGGGGATTTTCGCCGTCTTGGCGCAAAGGCCAAACCCATATTGAGTCCAAGAATACCTATTCGGCGGGACAGGAAGGTGGATACAAGGGGTAACGACGATGGGATTCCTTGACGGTATGTCGCGCAGTTTAGACGCCGTAGACGCTCACTGGCGTCGCAAGGCGAAGGGACGTGCATCTCTTTTTGCCGCGTCCCTGCATTGGGCGGGATCGACGGTTCGTCAAGTCAGGGACCGTCGAGCCATCGCATCTTGGCGTGTGACAAAACACACTGCGTCACAGGCACGTCTCATTGGTGTTAGGGGCTCTTTAGGTTGCAGCGGATCACGGGGTCCGCGTGGGCACCAAGCCGCCAAGTCCGATCCGAGTCTGGACCCAGCGGCTGATAGTCCCCGAAACGTCCGCTCACCGCGTTCGGCGCGAGCGTCGACGCAGCAGCAACCCCGACCCAACCAGCATAAGCGACAGGCTCAGCGGCTCCGGGATAACACTGAGCGATCCGTTCGTGACGTCGGCCAGTACCCCGGCGAAGTTAGTATTGCCTTCTTGGGTCCCGGTCAACAGCAGATTATAGTCGCCGCCGGAGATGCCCGTTGTGTCGATTGTGAGCGTCGCCAACAGCCCGTTCGTGCTGACGTACCCTGCCCCATACCCGACGTCGCGGGTCTGGACCGTGGTCGTCCCTTGATAGGCCACACGCGGCGTGATGTAGCTGCCCGGAAAAATACCGTCGTTGCTGGGACCAAAAATCGTCCCGGTCAGAATGTCCACGCCTTCGAACACCGGACCGGAGGTGGTGTCCCCAATCTGGACGTTGAATTCCAGGCCCTGCACCAGGACGCCTCCCGTGACGAAGATCTCCACGGTCTGACCTGCCTGATTGGGCAGCAGGGAATGAACACCAACATCAATTAGGGGAGTCCCGTTTGCTGACGCCAGAGATACCAGACCACAAACGATGAGCATACTTATCGATGTCTTGAGCACGTCTTCCTCCTTACCTGAGCGTTACTGAGCATTTGAGCGATTAACTTCTCACGAGCAGAGGTATCTTACCACATCTTCGAGATTCTGCAAGGGGTTTTTCTAGCAATTACTGTGGCACCGACACCAACTGCAGGCCCGTGATCTTGTTGGTCCCGTTATTCCTGGCGATTGTGGCGTCAGTCGGGCCGACCTTGCGGTCACGATTGAAATCCCACGGCGCGTCGATCGGGGCAGGATTCTGCTCCAGCGTGTGCGGGTTGTTCCGTACCGCAACCAGGTCCGTAGGCGTGACCTTGGCATCGGTGGGGCTATTACCGGTCTCACCGATTGCGTTACCAAAATAGAACACGTCGTCGCTTCCCAGTGCGGTGTTGGCTGTCGCCTTGACGGTCACCTGGAGCCACTGCTTGGCGATTGCATTGTCCGCCCAGATGATCGTTATCCGGTCCGAACCGTCCACCCCGGCGCCGCTGCGGACCGTGATACTGCTGGGCGCAGGCGCCGCCGACCAACCGGCCGGTTGACCGTCACCGCCCACCTTAAACTCGAAATCCGCCGCTGTCGGCGTCCCGGGCATAGCAGGAATATCAATCATGATCCCGTTGATCCCGCGCGAATAGCTGGTGTAGTTTGCGAACGTCGCCGTCTCGCCGCCAAGCAGCGCGGTCTTATCCGGCGCGATCGCGCCGTCGTCGTTTGCATTGGCGCCCAGGTCGTCGCCGTCAAAGTAACAGTTGTTGTAGAAGATGTACCTGCCCACGGGGACGGTCTGCTGGGCCCGGATATAAGCTACGGTGTGGGCCGACATCGTAAATGATAAGGTGTTGCCGCTCACCGTCACGGGCAGGACACCGATGGCGTCGGCTTCGGTGTACACCACCGGATCGGCGTCCTTGTCCGATTGCGACACCCAAATACCCACCGCCGCCTTGGGGGAGAAATTGCTCAGCGACACCTGGGCCGGATAGTCGTGGTTCCATGTCCCGTTGGCGACGATCAGGTACAGGTACTTACGGTCGTTGCTGATCGTCGCCAGCATCGGCGTCGTCGGACCGTGCTGGTCGGGTCTTCCGTAAGGGGCGTAGTAGGTGCACGTCCCGTCCAAATCCAGCACCCAGTCGCCGAGGTATCGATTAAAAAAGTAGAACACCCAGTAGAGCATCATCTTCTTGTCCGGTAAGTCCCGCGTCAGATGCCCGAAGGTCGGCGTGTGCGTCCGGCAGAACATCTCCCAATCGGTCGCCCCGCCCAGAAGGGATTCGCGAACGTAGTAGATCAGCCGAACCACCCGGTGCAGCGCCCCGACAATGTTGCTGCTGCGCCACATCCCCGACGCACCGGAGTTGTTCGGGTCGGCCCCATATACCCCCCACTCGGTGTCGAACTGATACGTCCCCCCACCCGGATTGTAGTACTCCATCAGCGCGTTGAGCTGCAAGATGCTGTCGAGCATCTTGTAGTTCTCGCCGAGAACGACGTTCGAGAACGAAGCCGTATAGGGATTGGCCCTGCAGTACCAGTGGGCCGAGGACCAGTCGTAATACCCGGCTGTCTCCCTCAACGTATATGCGCACCATCCGGGGACGGAAGGATTGACGTCGATCCCGATCCGGGCGTCCGGGTCTATCGCCTTGATCGTCGCCGAGACCTGCTTGAGATAGTCTATGTAGTCGTCGGCGGTCGGAAAGTAATTACCCCTTCGCGTATAAACCTCGCTACCGGTCTCCCAGTATTTGAACTGGTATCCCTCATCGGCGCAGTGCTGGACCACGGTTGCGACTTGCTGCGGCGTCAGTTCATCCGAGCCTCCGGGCATCCCCAGCGTGATAACGGTGTACTCTTGCGGGATCTGAAACGTCCCGCACAGCCCCGCCAGCGTGTCCATGTTCCCCGTCAGGCCCCAAATCTCAAAACCGGCGGACCGGACCAAGCCGCTGATTGGCGTCGATGTTGACCTGGAAATCCGTTCCCTGCGCCAAGCGGTGGTTGATCGGACCGTATACGAGCGTCCTTGCATCGACGACCGGTGTTTCCGCGGAGACGGCCTCGGTGCACACCACGTCGTCAACCCAGAGCGTCTTGGTGTCAGAACCATCCATAGTGGCCCGGAACGCCAGCAGCAACAGCGGGCACTGATCAACGAAGAAATCCCGCCCCTCGTGGATGGTGAAGCTGTACCGCTGCCATTGCGTTGTTGCGTAGAACGGGAAGCGACCCGGCGAGATCCCATCAACATACGGGCCTATGCTCATGTAGCCTTCCCAGTAGCAGACCGAATAACCCGGCGAATCGGTCCGCGCCCAGAACGTCAGCTCATAAGCTTTCCCCTGCTGCGGCGTGATGGGCATCGCCGGATCGGTAACAGTAAAGCTCAACGGCCCGGCCGGATGGTAGATCCGAAAGCACGCCTCGCCGCCGTGAGGATTGTTCGTATCCCGCACGAGGTAAGATGGATCGACCCCGCCGCCCCAGGCGACCCACCCGGCCGGCGGGCTCACAGGGGTGGGGATCTCAAAGTCCCCGTTGTAGATGAGATTCGCCCCGTTGGCAAAGACGGGACTGAAGACCAGCAGAACCCCTGCCAACACCACTGCGAAGTGGATACCCGTTCGCATCCTCGCACCTCCGCTTCCTCGCCCCTGACGCGCATGTTGAATGGTGAAAATAATGCAACGGAGGAATTGCCAATGCATGTACAATACCGCGGGGCGTTCAAACCATCAAGCATATTGCATCTCGGCCGCACGGCGGTGCACGCGCGCCAATGGCCAATCCCTGGAGATTCAAGAATCGCCGGAACTTCCCGATTCTCCGCTTGACAGCTCGGGCAACTGCGGGTATCATACCGAATCGTAGGGAGCAGTATGTATATAGTTGTGGAGGGTAAGCCGCCTCTGCAGCAAAGAGCCACATTTTGATTGGAGGTGAGGCGTATGAAGTACTTTCTAGCAGCGTTTGTCTCTCTAGCACTGGTGGTGTCTGTCGCCCCGGCCGCGTACCTGTATGACAACTTCGATCATCAGGACGCCCCCGGTAACGGTTGGACATATCTAAGCGCCTGGGACCTAACGCCCAACCGTCAGGACTACCCCGAGAACCCGCTCGGACCGGCGGGCGTCAACTTCGGTTGCATCGTCCCGTGGAACGACGCGTATCGCCTCGGGAAGGCACTGGACTTGGGCAGTCCTCTTACTGACACGGTGGTCATCACGTGGCAGGGATGGCAACATGCCGGGACCCGGCGTGAGCACCGTGTTTCTCTTGTTGACGCCGGCGGAGTCGGAATCACTGTCAAGTTCCACATGGGACTGAAAGTCGACATTCCGGAAATCGAAAGGGGCCTCCGAGGCGGCGTAGGAACCACAGCCGACAACGGCGTATCCTACACCGAGACGCAGGAATTCGAGGAACTGACCGGCACAACCTACGTATACGACGACGTATTCGACGTCAAGTATGTGTGGACCAGGTCCACCGGCGATGTCTCGTACTACCGGGACAACAACCTGGTCGGCAGCACCAACGTAGGCGCCATTAACTCCCCCACGTATCTGGTGATCTGGGGGAAGAACGGCTGGAATTTCAACGCCGGCGTTGATGAACTTCTCGTCGATATTCCCGAACCGGCCACAATGGCCCTGTTGGGTCTAGGTGGTTTGGCGCTGATTCGTCGTCGCAGGTAACAGACGCACAAAGCTACTAGAGAACAAGCCATAACAACCTATTTTCCCTACTTGAGGCCGGGTGAGACAATCGCCCGGCTTCTGGTTTGCGCAGCCCCTCAGAAAGGTCCATGCGACCCAGCTTGGCGGGAAAGAGCCCAGAGAAGTAACCTGGGGTTCTTGCGTTTTGGCCCTTGACGCGCGAGGGAGACGCGGTTATCATAGTGGACGGCTAGGAGACTCTTTCCTTTCTGTGCTGTATCTTTGTTGCATCTGTACTTTGTTGTTGAAGCGGGCTTGAGTCGCCCGCTGAAACAGGAGCCGCATCTCAAGAAATAGGAGGTGGGAAATATGAAGAAGTTACTAACCGTTTTAACCTGTCTGTGCCTGCTCGCGTCGGCAAACGCCGCTGTGCTGAACGAAGACTTTTCTGATGTCAGCGAGTGGACCCAAACCGCCGAGTACGGCACACTGACGATGGACTTCACTGGCGGGACCGCCAAGTGGGACGGCACCGGGAACGGCGAAAACCTGCGCCAGACCGGCCTGTCCCTCACTGGCGACCTTGTGGTCACCTTGGACCAGCGCAGTTACTCAGGCAGTTGGATTCCGGCTTGCTTGGTGCTGGGAGACGCCGAAGGCGATACCATCGGCCTGTCGCTCCACATCAACCGCGGAGCGGACCCGACCATCTACCGTAACATTGGGTACGCGGTGAACGTCAACGTCCTGGGCGCCTTCGGTGACCTGAGCGCCACGACTGGGTCAACCGACGTCGTTGTTGGCAGCACCGACAGTTGGGCCACGCACACCTATACCATTACGGGTATCGGTACGGCGAATGGCTCGATCTCGGCGTCCATCGCCGGTGGAAGTAACAGCTGGACCGGCCTCGACCTGTCCTCGATCGGCACGATCACGGACGTCGACTTCCATGGTAAGAAGAACATGGAAATTGACAACCTGAGCATCGTCCCCGAGCCTGCCACGATGGCCCTTCTGGCATTTGGCGGCCTGGGCGTTCTGATTCGTAGACGTAGATAGTTGTTAAACCCCTAGCAGAAGTATCAGATTTGAGAATGCGAGTTCCTAGCCGGGGCTGGGCGGTCATGACGCCCAGCCCCGTTCCTTTTTCCTGGTTCGCCCAGCGGCCGCACGCCGCTCAACCGTTCCTCGTCAAGAGCACACCCCCGCGCCCCACTGTGCCAACAAGGCAGTTTTTCCAATATGTCGCCGCTGTTCGCCTTTTTCCCCTTGACAGACTAGCCAGGCCGGGTTATCATAGTGGAAGGCTAGGAGAGTCTTTTCCTTTCTGTGTTGTATCTTTGTTGCATGTGTACTTTGTTATTGTTAAGGCAGGCTTAAGTCGCCTGCCGAAACAGGAGCCGCATCTCAAGAAATAGGAGGTGGGAAATATGAAGAAGTTACTAACCCTTTTAACCTGTCTGTGTTTGTTCGCACCAGCCCAAGCGATCCTGGTAGATGACTTTGAGGATGGCGACGTCAGCGACTGGACGAAGCTGGGCCAGAACGGCGGCGGAAGCACGTTGGTCGCCACTGATGACGGCCTGGGCGGAGGCAATCTTGAGGCCACCCTTAGTACATGGCATGAGGACGGCTGGTACAAGAGCGTTGCCAATCTCCCCAGTTCGGGCATTGTGACCGCTTCCTGGGATGTCCGCGCACCCCAAGTAACGACCAAGCACGCCGGGCTCGTCCTGATGGACGACAATAATTTCGGCCTTGGCCTGCTGTCCTACATCGACAGTAACAGCCCGGGTAGCGTCAGCGTGGGCCCCACGCCGAACCTGACGTACGTGGGAGCCAAGACCTCGTTGTACAACAACGTGGTCGATTACAATAACCCCGGTGGCACCGGCTGGTTTAGTGTCAGCTACAGTTGGAACGTCTCCACAGGCGACGTGTCCGCTACCGTGGACGGCAACGCTGTCGGCAACTGGAACATCAGCCAGACCGGTTTCACCCCGACGCGAGTCGCTATGCACATATGGGGTGGCACCAATAAAGTGGCCATCGACAACATCGTGGTCGTCCCCGAGCCTGCCACAATGGCCCTTCTGGCATTTGGCGGCCTGGGCGTCCTGATTCGTCGACGTAGATAGTTGTTAAACCCCTAGCAAGAAGTATCAGATTTGAGAATGCGAGTTCCTAGCCGGGGCTGGGTGAGCGATCACCCAGCCCCGTTCCTTTTTCCTGGTTCTCCCAGCGCCCGCACGCCGCTCAACCGTTCCTCGTCAAGAGCACACCCCCGCGCCCCTGTGCCAACAAGGGAGTTTTTCCAACATGTCCCCGCTGTTCGCCTTTTTCCCCTTGACAGACTACCCAGGGGGGGTTATCATAATCGACGGCTAGGAGAGTCTTTTCCTTTCTGTGTTGTGTCTTTGTTGTATGTGTATTTTGTTATTGTTAAGGCAGGCGTGAGTCGCCTGCCGAAACAGGAGCCGCATCTCAAGAAACAGGAGGTGGGAAATATGAAGAAGTTAATTGCACTTACGATTTGTTTGGGTCTCGCTTCGTCTGCATTTGCGGCCATGAGCGAGAATTTCAATGATGGAGATTGGACAAGTAACCCCACGTGGACGGTCCTCCGGGATGACAGCGGTGGTGGCGGGTACGGCGATGGAGAGATCTTCGACGAAGGCGGCGGGGATTTCACTTTCTTCAAGCCCGACTTCGACGCGAATTGGTTTGTCATGAACACAAGCGCCGGCGGGCCGTACAGTTCCGGCGTCGTCACTCTGCAAGTGACGGACAGAACCACCGGTGGCGGCGGCCGGTCGGGTGGCATGGTCTTGTCTGACGCTGACGGTGATGGCCTTGTCCTTCCACTGCTCGGCCAAGCCGACTACATCGGCCTTGGTTATGAGTACACGGCGGACGATGGTCTGGACTACAACAACACCAACGTCTCGGGATTTGATTACTCTTGCGACCCGACGGTCGACCAGGTCTTCAAGTGGGAGTTGACACTTGCTACTGGTAATCTGGCCTTCTATGCGAACGGTGGCCTGCTGGGTAGCAAGACCGTAGACATGACTGGCATCGGCCCGATCACCAAGGTGGGCTTGACCGTCAAGAAGAAGAATTACATCGACGACATCACGGTCATCCCCGAGCCGGCCACAATGGCCCTTCTGGCATTCGGCGGCCTGGGCGTCCTGATTCGTCGACGTAGGTAGATAGTTGTTAAACCCCTAGCAGAAGTATCAGATTTGAGAATGCGAGTTCCTAGCCGGGGCTGGGTGATCGATCACCCAGCCCCGTTCCTTTTTCACCTTTCACCTCAATTACCCCCTTATTCACCCCGCAGCTGTACCCCGGTCCCTACCTTCCCCCCACCGCAGCGGACCGCAATCGGCCGGCGATTCACGCCCTAGAGCGATTTAAGATTTTCTGTTCCGTCCTGGCCGGCTGCGGCTTCGGCTGACTGACGTCAGGCTGCATCAGCAACCCGCCGGGGTTGCCTGCTTCGCCTTCCTTGTCAGCCTTGTCCTCGCTCGACCATCACCGGAACATTAAACCTTAAAGTGCTCAATTTGACATCCCCGGGGAAATACACCGCAATACGCCAAAAAACGAAACCCCGGCGCGGCCCCGCCCAAGCCGATGCTACAATCGCAATGTTCAACGAACCAACTTTAAACGCCAAACTGCCATCATTTCCCCTTGACACAACCCGTATCCTGCGGTAGCATAGTGTCTGGTCAATGAGCCGCAGTTTTACCTGTTCTACTTGGGAAAGGAAGAGCTGTACCCGAGTCTCGAGCCATGTATGGCGCATTTCGATGAAGAGGAGGTATCTTATGATGAAACGCGCAACATTAGGTGGCATTGCGATTGCTTGCGCCTTGATGATGGGGGCGCCGGCGGTGGCAGTGGAGTATTTCTTTGATGACTTCAACGATGGTGAGATGGCCAGTGACTGGACGGACCTGGAAAGATATGTCGTGGCGCAAGACCTCACCCGCTACGGTGTGTTCGGTCACGGCTCCATGGGCCAGGCTGACACCGCGGACGCGAAGTTCGCGCGGGCCAGCAAGCCCCTGAGCAACACGACTATGGCCGACACCGTCTACCTCTCATTCGACTTCTTCCACACGGGCGGGCACATGGGCGCCGGCTCCAATGGTGCTAAGACGACCCGCATCTATGCAATCAACGACAGCGGCGAGGGATACGGGATCTATATCCAGTACTCCAAGAGCGGCCAGGCCGGCCAGTTCGGGATCATATCGACAACGGACTTCGGAGTAAACGAGAGTAGCGCTGGCCCCGGCTCTGAAATCTCCCTCCCCCCGGGCTACATAGCACTGAACGGCGACTACGCCGAACACACGGTTGGTTTCGCCTACGATCGCGTCAACGCATACATCGACATGTACCTCGACGGGAACTATATCCAGAGTGTTATCCTGGATGCGACTGACAACGACGCGTACAAGAATCCCACCAAGATCCTCACCAACCCACTGCAGACCCTGTGGGACAACGCGCCGCCGGCTCAGTTCTGGCATTATTCCGGCCCGATGCCCACCGACGATATCTGGTTCGGCGATGAGCCCAATCCGAATGCGGTGGATCCGATCCTCGCCCCTGGCGACACAGACGGGAACCTGAAGGTGGACATAGTCGATCTGACGGCCTTGGCCGCCAACTGGTCCACAATAAACCCCGGCGCCAAGAACTGGAATCACGGCGACTCCAACTACGACTGGACGGTGGACATTGTTGATTTGACGGCGTTGGCGGCGAACTGGTCGTTCGTCGGCAGCCCTCCGCCGGTACCCGAACCGACAACCATGGCACTGTTAGCCTTGGCCGGTCTGGGTCTGTTACGCAAGAAACGTTAACCCGAGGAAAGGGAAGAAACTCTTAACCGAGGAAACTTCTTTAAATAATTCCGAGAGGAGGAAGCAATGAAGAAGGTATTAGTAGTTAGTATCGTGGCAATGTTAGCTGTTGTGACAGCAGCACAGGGAGCGCTGACATACGTTGGTAACGTCGGCGTCCCGGTCACGCCCGGTGGCTTTTATGTGCCCCCGCCAGCGCCCGGGTCCTTGAGCTACTCGCTGACCTTCACGGAAAGCAACGGGATGTGGCCGGTCGGGATTACGATTCTAATCGGTGACGGCGCTACACCTATCAACCAGGTGAACCCGTTCGCCACGCCGACCACCTTTGCCGACGCCAACCTCACGTTGTTCGTGCCTGCAGGTGCGTTCGTTGACTGGGACTCGCAGTTCCCGTACCTCGCGAATGCGGGCCCAAGCCAGGAGGTCATCTCTGGTCCGGCATCTGCCGAAAGCGCTGTCTCGCTGAACGGCGACTTCTCGTTGCTGGGCGGCACGGCGAACCCGTTGGCCAGTGCGAGCTGGCTGGTGGCAAACGTCACACTCGCCCCCGGCGTGCAGGTTCCGTTCTCTGCGACCGTGATTGAGTATGACCCGGCCCAGAACGCGTGGGCAGCCACGCTGAACATCAGCGGATTCGTTGGGGTACCCGAGCCGGCTACGATGGCACTTCTGGCCATCGGCGGTCTCGGCGTACTGCTGCGTCGTAAACGCTAACATCTGTCCAAAGAAAACTGCGGACTCTCGGACGAGGCCGGGCTCATAAGCTCGGCCTCGTCTCTGTTTTTGCGCCCGGACAATCCTCACCAGGCCAACTGGTCCGCCTGCCTCCAATGAAGGAGAACCCGACAGGGCGACTCCAACTTCAACTGGACGTGGACATCGCGGACCTGACGGCGAGGGGTGCCAACTGGCCCTTCGGCGACGCACATTCTCAGCGAAGGCGAAGGGCCAAGGACAAGCGCGGCTAGTGAGCCCAGGGATGCTGCCAACGAGCCCACAAGAGCACATGGGCGCCCGCAGCGGTGATCCCGGCCTAACAGCGGCCAACACCCGCACATACGCGATTCACAGCCCAACGCCCCACCAACAGGGGCAGTGCAAAAAAAAGGAGCTAGCGGGAATAAGCGCCTTGGCAAAACGGCCAAGCTGTGGCATAATATAGTAAGTATTTTCAACTGGAGAGTTCCCTTTCTGGTCTTGATTGCGTCTAAGTAACTTTAAGGGTCGCGAGCCAATTGGGTAGGGCCCCGGAAGGAGGCACAGCATGTCGAACAGTAAGCTTCTGGTTTTTGCGCTGGTTTGCGCGCTGATGGCAGCGACACCAGTGGGTGCAGTTCAGTATTTCTTTGATGACTTTAACGACAACGACATGACCGACTGGACCGACACGGAGAAGACCGTCCAGCCGTACAACAACACTCGCTACGGCCTGTACGGTTATGCATCCCAAGGCATGTCGGGTTGGGACCGGGCCGACACTACTCTCCCGAACTCCATAACTAAGGAAGCACTGGCGACCAAGTCCTTCTCGGACACCAGTTTCGGCGACACCATCTACCTGTCGTTCGACATCATGATGGCCAGCGGGTACATGGGCGACACCTACGAACTCGGGATGAAGACGACCCGCGTCTATATGGTCGATAGCGCCACCGGCGAGGGTTACGGCCTCGGGTTCACGTACCGGAAGCGAGACCCCCAGACCGGGTTCTTCGGGATCATAACGACGCAGGACTACGGCGTAACCCAAGGCGGGGCCCCCATCGGCGGGATACCCAACGGGGAGATCACCTTCCCGCCGGGCATGTTCGCGGTGAACGACTTCTCCGAGCACACGCTTGGGTTGCGATATGATCGCGTCAACGGCTTTTTCGATATGTATCTCGACGGGATCTGGATCAACGGCGGCATTCTGGACAGTGTCCAGAACGACAAGTGCGCCAACCCGGATACGATCATCGCCAGCCCCAGGAACCTGTTCAACACCGACCCGCCCAGTGACGACAGGGACTGGTCCGGGTGGATACACACAGACGACATCTGGGTGGGCGATGGGTTCAACGCCCCCGCCGAGATCATCCTTGACCCGGGCGACAGCGACGGGAACCTGAAGGTCGACATCGTCGACCTGACGGCGTTGGCGGCCAACTGGTCTGCGCTTCCGATCAATGTCGGCGTACCAAAGGATTGGAACCAGGGCGACTTCGATTGGGACTGGACGGTTGACATTGTCGACCTGACAGCGTTGGCGGCGAACTGGTCGTTCGTCGGCAGCCCACCGCCGGTCCCCGAGCCCGCAACCATGGCCCTGTTAGCAATGGGTGGACTGGCACTGCTGCGACGTCGGCGGAGTTAACGCCACCGCAACCGGGCTTAAGAAGATATGTAATTTCAGAAGGGGCCCGGGAACGCACCGGGTCCCTTCTGATGTTTAACAACCGGCACATACCGGATCATAGGAGGTGTATGACATGAAAGTCACAGTGCAAGCGTGCGTGGTGTTGGTTTGTGCGCTTCTGGCGGCCGCACCTGCCGGTGCCGTGCAGTATTTCTGGGACAACTTCGAAGACGGCGACATGAACAACCCCAACTGGACGTTCCCGAAGACGCTGGGGCCGAACCAGTTCGAGGTCCAAGCGTTCAATACCGTCAGGTACGGATTGCATGGGTATGCGTCCCGCGGGTTCGATTGGTTTACGCGCGTCGAAACCTTTGCAGAGGCGGACTTAGACACTGCGTTTCTCGGTGACACGGTCTACATGTCGTTCTCTTTCATGCACGCCGCCGGACACATGAACTCAGGCGGGAAGGGCACCAAAACGACCCGCGTCTGGATGATCGACGACAGCGGGTGGGGGTATGGGCTGGAGGTTGTCATGGCTAAGGACCCGGTCGGCGGCACGATCGGTGTCGTCACGACCATGGACGGCGGTGTGACCCTCGGCGGATCGCCCGTCGGCGGCGTTGGCGGCGGCGAAACGATCTGGCTGCCGGAGGACGACTTTAAAGAGCGCACGGTCGAGCTGCTCTGGAACCGCACGGACGCCTGGATGGAGGTGTACCTCGACGGTACGCTGATCAGCATCATCGCCCTGGACGGGATTCAAAACGACAGCCTGAGGAACCCCACGAAGGTCGTCTCCAACCCGAGGCACACCACCTTTGGTTTCACCGAGAGCTATATGAGCATGGACAATCTGTGGATCGGAGATGAGTCGAACCCCAACGCGCCGGATCCGATCCTCGCCGGCGGTGACACAGACGGGAACCTGAAGGTGGACATCGTCGACCTGACGGCGTTGGCGGCAAACTGGTCGGCGCTGAGCCCCGGCGACAAGGATTGGACGCAGGGCGACTCCGGCTTCGACTGGATCGTGGACATTGTGGACTTAACGGCGTTGGCGGCGAACTGGTCGTTCGTCGGCAGCCCACCGCCGGTCCCCGAGCCCGCAACCATGGCCCTGTTGGCAATGGGTGGACTGGCACTGCTACGACGTCGTCGCAGCTGACAGTACCGCACCGGGCTTAAGAAGACATGTAATCTCAGAAGGCGCCCGGGACGCACCGGGTTGCTTCTGACGTCTAACAACCGGCACATACCGGATCAAGAGGAGGTTTATGACATGAAGGTGACAGTACAAGTGTGCGTGGTGTTGGTTTGTGCGCTTCTAGCGGCCGCACCGGCCGGCGCCGTACAGTATTTCTGGGACAACTTCGAAGACGGCGACATGAACAACCCCAACTACACGTTCCCGAAGACGCTGGGGCCGAACCAGTTCGAGGTCCAAGCGATCGATAGCGTCAAGTACGGATTACACGGGTATGCATCCGAAGGGTGGGACTGGTTTACGCGCCAAAACACCCAGGCGGTGGCGGACTTCGACACTGCGCTTCTCGGCGACACGGTCTACATGTCGTTCGCTTTCATGCACGCCGGCGGACACCTGGGCGGAGGCGGGGCGGGCAACAAGACGACCCGCGCCTTTATGGTCGACGGCACCGGGGCGGGGTTTGGGCTGGAGATCCTCATGACTAAGGGCGACACGCCCGAAGGCACGATTGGTGTCGTCGTGACTGACGATTGGGGTAACACCTCCGCCGGCATTACCGGCGGCGGCGGCGAATCGAGCTGGACGCCGCAGAACGACTTTAACGAGCGCACGGTCGAGATGCTCTGGAACCGCGCGGACGCCTGGATGGAGGTGTACCTCGACGGTACGCTGATCAGCATCATCTCCCTGGACGGGACTGAAAACGATAACCTGAAGAACCCCACGAAGGTCGCCACCGCCCCGGTGCAAACCACCTTTGGTAATACCTACATGCATATGGGCACGGACAATATATGGGTCGGAGATGAGTCGAACCCCAACGCGGCCGATCCGATCCTCGCCGGCGGCGACACAGACGGCAACCTGAAGGTAGACATCGTCGACCTGACGGCGTTGGCTGCCAACTGGTCCTCAATAAGCCCCGGCGCCAAGGATTGGACGCAGGGGAATTTCAACTACGGCGACGTGGACGACGGCAGCACGTGGGTCGTTGATATCGTGGACTTAACGGCGTTGGCGGCGAACTGGTCGTTCGTCGGCAGCCCACCGCCGGTACCCGAACCAGCAACCATGGCTTTACTCGCCCTGGGTGGTTTGGGACTGCTGCGTCGCAGACGCTAGGAGTTGGTCTACATAAGTAACTGAGCAACTTTGGACTCTAGAACAAGGCCGGGCGATATGTTCGGCCTCGTCTTTTTATGCGCACGGGGGGTGGGGGGAATTGGGCTTGAATTCCGCGCGCCGACGAGTAGGATGGCGTTTTTCCGCAATTGCAAAGGAGCAAGGAACAATGTCGCAGACACCCGCAGCGCAGGCGGACTTGGGGCTGATCGGTCTGGCGGTGATGGGCCAGAACCTGGTGCTGAACATGGACGACCACGGTTTTACGGTCGCCGTTTTCAACAGAACGGTCTCCAAGGTTGACGTCTTTGTAAACGGTCCTGCCGCCGGGACGAAGGTGATCGGGACACACTCCATTGAGGAACTTACGGGCTCTTTGAAAAGGCCCCGGCGCGTGATGCTGCTGGTAAAGGCCGGCGAGGCCGTCGACGCCTTCATCGATAAGGTCATCCCCCATCTGGAGCCCGGCGACATAATCATCGACGGGGGAAACAGCAACTTCAACGACACCATCCGCCGCACCGACTACGTCGAGTCCAAGGGATTGCTCTATATCGGCACGGGCGTGTCCGGTGGCGAGGAGGGCGCCAGGCACGGGCCCAGCATCATGCCCGGAGGCTCGCCCGCCGCCTGGGAGCACGTAAAGCCCATCTTCCAGGCCGTCGCCGCCAAGGTGGCCGACGGGTCGCCCTGCTGCGATTGGGTCGGTGAGGGTGGCGCGGGGCACTTCGTCAAGATGGTCCACAACGGGATCGAATACGGCGACATGCAATTGATCTGCGAGGCATATTCGCTGATGTCCGCGATCGGTATGTCCGCCGACGAGATGCACGAGGTTTTCGCCGAATGGAACAAAGGCGAGTTGAGCAGCTATCTGATCGAGATCACGGCCGACATCCTCTCGCACAAGGACCCCGAGACCGGCGCGGCGATGGTCGACGTGATCCTCGACACGGCGGGGCAGAAGGGAACGGGTAAGTGGACGGCGATCACCGCCTTGGAGCTGGGCCAGCCGCTAACGCTGATCGGCGAGGCGGTCTTCGCAAGGTGTTTATCTGCCCTAAAGGACCAGCGCGTGGCGGCGGCGAAGTTGCTGCGCGGACCCAAGGGAACCTTCAGCGGCGATCGGGGCAAGTTCGTCGACGACCTGCGACAGGGACTATACGCATCCAAGATCTGCTCGTACGCCCAGGGGTATCAACTGATGCAAGCGGCGGCGGACCACTACGGATGGAACCTGAATTACGGCGGGATCGCGATGATGTGGCGCGGCGGGTGCATCATACGCTCCCAGTTCCTCGGGCGGATCACCGAAGCGTTCGACAAGAAAAAGGACATGGTCAACCTGCTGCTGTACCCGTACTTCAAGTCGGCGGTGCGGAAAGCCCAGAGCGCCTGGCGGCGGACGATCAGCAAGGCCGTCAAGATGGGCGTACCGGTACCGGCGTTTTGCTCCGCCTTGGGATATTACGACGGGTACCGTTGCGAGCGGCTCCCGGCGAATCTGCTCCAGGCACAGAGAGACTACTTCGGCGCCCACACCTACGAGCGCCTGGACAAACCGCGGGGCGAGTTCTTCCACACCGACTGGATCGGGTCGGGAGGCCCGGCCATCGCCAGCAGCTACAACGCCTAGCGATGCGTAAGAGCCCGCCACCGGCCCAACGCAACAACTACTTGAGGATCGTGCCAAACCGCCCGGATGCGAAGGTTAGACAATGAAAGATAAGCTCAAACAGATCACGAAGCTGGATATCTACGAGGCGAGCATCTGCCAGACACCCGCAGTGACCTACTTCCTGGGAAGGCGAGGATCAGACAAACTCATCGGGTGCGTCGGCGACAGCTCGCTGACGGGCGAGAAGCTCGGCGAGCTGGACGGAAAGTCCGTTGTCGTAGGCCCGACCGACCACGCCAACGCCGTCGCTATTCGCGAAGCACTCGACTGGACCGGGCCCAAGTGCACCGGTCTGGTAACCAGCGTGGGGTTGGGCGACAGGTTGGGCCTGGCGACGCCGGGGCACATCCAGGCGGTGAGGGGAACTTCGCTGGCGGCGGTACTGGCGCAGCAGTCCATTCGCGAGATGGTCCGCACGCAGCGGACCGCTGAACAGGTGATGGATGCGGCGACCTGGGGCGTGGTGCAGGAAGGGTTCCGCGACGGGTTCGGCTCCGACGCCGACCACCTCCAGAAACTGGACCACATCGATACAACGGCGGCGGCCGGATTCACGATGTTCACAATCGACCCGGGCCTGCACGTCGTCGACGAGGCCGACGAGCTGGACGAACCGGCCCTGGCGGCCAAATGCGGGACCTTGGATTTCGATACACTCCAATGCTCACCGTCCGACCTGCGGGCCGCGTATGTGGACAAAACCTTTCCGCTGGAAGGCGGGGGGCAGATCAAATTCGACGAGCTGACGTTCTTGCGTGCGGCAGTCAAATACGGCGGCGCCATCACCCACACCGTCAAGATGTACCGGCACCTTTGCGGCGCAGCCAAGGGCCAGTTCGAGCTGGAGGTCTCCGTCGATGAGACCGAATCGGCCACCTCCCCCGCCGAGCACTACTTCTTCGCAGCCGAGCTTAAACGCCTCGGCGTCAAGTGGGTCTCCATGGCGCCGCGGTTCATCGGGCGGTTCGAAAAAGGCGTCGATTACATCGGCGATCTTGGCGAGTTTAGCGCCAGCTTCGCCGAGCACGTCGCCGTGATGCGGACCGTAGGTCCGTACAAGATCTCGATCCACTCCGGGTCGGACAAGTTCAGCATCTATCCGATCGTCTGCGAGCTTACGGGCGGGCTGGTGCACCTCAAGACCGCCGGGACAAGCTACCTGGAGGCGATACGGGCCATCGCAACGATCGATCCGGGCCTGTTTCGGGCGATCCTGGACTTCGCCCGGGACCGATACGAGACGGACAAGGCGACGTATCACGTCTCGGCCGATCTTGCCAAGGTCCCGGCCGCCGATACACTCAGCGACCAACAGCTACCCGCCCTGCTGGATGATTTCGACGCCCGCCAGGTCCTGCACGTGACCTTTGGTTCGGTCCTGACGGCCGACGACGGCGAGCGGTTCAAGACCGGGATATATGCGGCCCTTCAGCGGGACGAGGATTCTCACTACGCTGCCCTTGCAAAACACCTGGGACGGCACGTAGCACCGTTCGCCGCACTGAAGCCCTGAACGCACCACCCAGGTGAGCAAAGCACAGACAGGAGTCATAGATGCCCGAGCACATCGAAAAGCTGAAGGCCCTGGGAAAGACGAAGGATTTCTTCGTCGGGATCGACTCGGACGGCTGCGCGTTCGACACCATGGAGATCAAGCACAAGGAGTGCTTCATTCCGAACACCATCAACAGTTGGGAATTGCAGGGCGTTTCGCGATTCGCCCGCGAAGCCGCCGAGTTCGTCAACCTCTACAGCCAATGGCGAGGGATCAACCGCTTCCCGGCCCTGGTAATGGTATTCGATCTGCTTTGTGAGCGGCCCGAGGCCGTCGATCGCGGATACGAGGCGCCGCAGGTCGATTCGTTGCGTCAGTGGATCAAGACCGAGACGCGCCTGGGGAACCCCACACTGACCGAGAAGGTCAAGCAGACCGGAGATCCGGTGCTGACGCAGACGCTGGGATGGTCGAGGGCGGTGAACGAGACGGTCGCCCGCTTCGTCCGTGGCGTCCCGCCGTTCCCGTACGTCCGCCGGAGCATCGAGAAACTTTCCGGCGCCGCCGACATCATGGTCGTCTCGGCGACACCCAACGAGGCACTGCAGCGCGAGTGGGCCGAGCACGACATCGCCCAGTACACCTGCATGATCTGCGGGCAGGAAATGGGCTCCAAGAAAGAGCACATCCAGTACGGCGCTATCGGTAAGTACGAGGCCGAAAACATCCTGATGGTGGGCGACGCACCGGGCGACATGAAGGCCGCCAAGGCCAACGGAGCCCTCTTCTATCCGGTCAATCCCGGCGCCGAGGCCGCCTCGTGGAAGCGGCTGTTTGAAGATGGGATCGAAAGATTCCTCGCCGGTAAGTACGCCGGACAGTATGAGCAGAAGCTGATAGACGAGTTCATGGAGTATCTACCTTCCACCCCGCCGTGGAAAAAATAGAACGAATTGTCCATATGAGCGCGGCAGATCCGCCTTGGGCTGAGTACGCCGAAGCCTGATCCGCCGCAGACAGGAGACCTCTTCCATGCCCGATCGCAACCCCATCGTCAGCGTCGTCTCTATCGCCCACGACGGCGTGCCCAGGGACTCAACCGACCACTTGCTGACCACGTCGATTAAGTACATGGACTCGGCGGCCGGGGCCAAGAGCGACATCGTCTGCTTACCGGAGACTTCCTTTCAGTCCAAGCCCGACCAGGCCCCCGAGATAATCGAGCGGCTCGGTAAATGGGCCTCCGAGCACAACAGCTACGTCATCGCCTCCATGTTGACCGCCGACGGCGACCTGACGTTCAAGTCCGCCGTTCTGCTGGACCGGGCGGGTAAGCAGGTCGGGCGGTACGATAAGATCCACCTGACCGAGGGCGAAGTGGACGAGGGGCTCTGCCCCGGTAAAACCGATCCGCCGGTCTTCAAGACCGATTTCGGGACCATCGGTATTCAAATCTGCTTTGACTGCAACTGGCCGGAAACCTGGGCCCGTATCGCCGAGAAGGGCGCCAAGCTGGTGTTTTTCTGCTCGGCGTTTCCGGCCCATACGCACATGTCGGCGTACTGCTGGCAAAACGAGTACTTCATCGTCTCGTCGACCAAGTCCCGCCCGTCGCGGATCTACGACATCTCGGGGAGGGTGATCGACCAGTCGGGCTCGTTTCGTCCCTGGGTGCACGCAGACATCCCGCTGGGCAAGAGGCTTCTGGAGTTGGATTTCCACGTGGACAAGCTCCGCCAGATCGAGCTGAAGTACGGCCCGCGGGTGGTCGTCGAGTGGGTCCACGACAGCGACTGGGCCACGATTGCTTCTGTCGACCCGGACTTACCGACGGAGGATATAATCGAACAGTTCGAACTGACCCCGCTGGTGGACTACCGCATCCGGGCCAAGAAGTATCACGACGCCGCCCGCAAGAAGCTGCTGGGGGAATAACCCCCCCTACACAGTACGAGGAGGTCGAACAGATGAAACTCCGCATCGTTGCACCAGGTCTGTGTGTGGTCCTCCTGTTTATCACCACATCCCCGCCCTTGGGGCTCGCCGCCGAGATAATCTCGGATGAGGCCCTGGTTCCCCCGAACGAGCAGATGATCTACGGCGCAATCGTCAACTTCCTTCCGCCCAACGGCGCCCAAGCGCGCGTGAACCCTCCGCGGTTCCGCTGGTTCTACGTCCCGGACCCCTCCAAGCTTCAAGGCTCAACGCGCGTCCTGTACAAGTTCCGCTTGCAGATCGCCTCCGAACCGACCTTCGCCAACCCGCTTATCGACGTGGTCACGGACATCAACTTCTACAACGAACTGGCGCCCCTGCCCGAGGACAAGACGTATTACTGGCGAGTGGGGTACATGTGCCAGCTCGCCGCATGGAACAGCAGCGACGTGGTGATCCCCCAAGAGCAGACGCCCAGCAGCTTCTCAGACGTGCGGAGCTTCACCATCGCACCAGGGACCCCGCAATGGGACCGCTCGGTGCTGCAAAAGGTCGATCTGGGCGACCATCCGCGCATGCTCTTCCGCAAGGATCAGCTCGTAACACTCCGCAGGCTGATCCAGACCGATCCGATCGCCAAGGTCGCGTTCGAGGACAACATCCTGCCCTGGGCCGAGCGGATCATGAGCTCCGAGCACTGGGACAACTGGCCGGATAACGACAAGCGGGGCACGCTGGGGAGGCAGTACTACCGTGTGGGCAAGGAGTTGGTGGCGGCGGCGTTCGCGTACAAGGTCACGGGCGATCCAAAGTACCGCAACGTCATCGACATCTTCGCCAAGATCGCTACCTTCCCGCGCGGCGGGGCCTCGTCCCCGGAGGGAATGGGCGGCGATTCGAACGAGGACAGCACCAGCTTTACCGAGTTTCTCGCCCTGGGGTACGACTGGCTCGGCGACGAGATGACGCCCCAGCAGCGAGAAGGCTGCGTCAAATCGCTGGAATGGCGAATCAAGGCCTGGATGAACGACTTCCGCTGGGGCGGGTCGTGGTACACGCGCTTCAGATCAGGCGAGCAGAGCAGACTCGTGGTGCGGCCCGTCTCGCTGTTCATGGCGGGCGGTGACCACCAGTGGGAAGGGACGATGGCTACGTTTCCGGCCGCGATCGCCATCTACGACGAGTCCGAGATCGCCCGAAAGTTCTTCCACATGGTGGTCAACTACCTCATCGCCGTCAGCGAACGGCCCGCCCAGAACGGGTGCCCCGACCAGGGGCTCAGCTACGGTCAATCGCACCTGAAATGGCTGATGTACCAGACGTACTACCTCTGCAGCGCCTTCCCGCAGTTGCGGCTCGACAAGAACCCCCACTACCGCGACATCGGACGATACTACCTGGCGGTCACGCCTGTGGGGCTGCGACATGCGCCCTGGGGCCGGTACGATCCGGACGGGTCGTACAGATCCCACCGCCACGAGGCGCTGCGCCTGTTGGCGCTGCTCACCGGCGACGGGGTGCTGCTTAAGAACTGGGAATCCCTGAACCCGCAGCGCGGGTACGCCTGGCGGCCGTGGGTCCACGTCGCCGCCCCGCTGCTGTTCCCTAACAAACCTACCCCGCAGATAGGCGACCAGAAGGACTTTCTCTTCGCCACGTGCGGGTGGGCGATGTCGCACACTTATCCGCCCACGGACGAACGGGCGTACACTGACGGCGTCGGTGTGATCTTCGCCGCCCGGCCGGTGATCGGGACCTCCGGGAATGTGTTCCTGGCGAACAACGCCTTCCAGCTGTACGGGTATGGCGAGCCCCTCAACTACGGAGGCGGGCCCAGCGGGTCCGACCCCCAGCCGTTCCACACAATGTCGCACAATACCATCCTGGTTGACGGGCTCGGGCAGGCGCGCGGGGGGCCGAACGCCTATGCCCTCCCGATCCGCGGCGCCATCATCGCCCACAAGACGGGTAAGGACTACTGGTACGTCTGTGGCGACGCGACGGACTGGTATCCGAAAGAACCGTTCCAGGTCGGCTACTGGGTTGTCCAGTTCGACAAGAACGTGTACGGGAAGCTGGCGGTGCCCTATCTGCGCAGATTCCGCCGACATCTACTGTTCATGCGGGACAAGTACGTGGTCGTCTTCGACGATCTGGCGACGGATGCGGATCACCCGGCGCGGTTCTCCTGGTTGTGGCACGTAAAACAGGACGGCGATGTGAAGTACGACCCCCGAACGGCGCGGGTGGTCTACCAAGCCGGCGAGGTAAAGGTCCTCCTACAACACATCGCCCATCCGGATGGGCTGAAGTACCATTACGCCAAGGGCCTCGACGGGATGAAAAACCCCTTAACGGGTGAGGATTTCACCAAACAGAAATATACGGTCAGGGCGATGAGCAGTCCTAGGTACGCCCAGCGCTTCCCGGCGCATCACTTTTGGTTCACAAACTCCGCCCCCACCAGCAACTTTGGCTTCTTGACGGTCATCTATCCCGTCAAACCCGGCGGCGAAGACCCCAAGATAACCCGCCTGGACGACCTCAGCGTCAAGGTCGAAGCCGGCGGTAACGTGGACATCATCAGCTTCGATCCCGACACGCACCTGCCGGTGACGCACGTAGTGGACTTACCCGCGATGCGGGCGCCAATAAAGTTCAAATAGGTATAACCAGGGCAGCGCTCGACGACGTGAGCGATTATTCCACGATAAGCCCCTGCTCGCTGCGCCGCACGAGCTGATGTCGGACCCACTTCGGATCGGTGTCGGGGAAATCCACCCGATAGTGCACCCCGCGGGTCTCGGTGCGGAGAAGCGCGCATTGGGTGATGACGTACGAGGAGGTCAGCATGTTCTGTACCTCCCACCCGACCGGATCGCAGAACTGCTTGTCGAGCACGTAGCGGCCCCAGAAACAGACGATCTCGTGCGTCTCGCTCAGCCGCTCGCCGCGCCGGACGATTCCGACATTTCGCCACATGACCGATCGCAGCGAGTTACGGATGTCGGTCAGGTCCAGCTCGGTCCGCTGCGAGGACGGATTTGCCCAGTCGATCTGGCGGGCCACCTGCCTGTCGTTCGCACCCGCCAATGCTTCGATGGCGGTTCGCCCGCACCGTTGCGCCAGAACGAGGGCCTCGGTAAGGCTGTTCGACGCCAGGCGATTGGCCCCGTGCAGCCCGCTGCACGCCGCCTCGCCGCACGCCAGCAGGGCGGTCAGCGAGGTACGCCCATCGATGTCCACGCGTGCGCCGCCGATCATGTAATGGGCGGCCGGGTGAACCGGAATCAAATCCTTACCTGGATCGATCCCGAACGAACGGCACTTGAGGTCGATGTGGGGGAATCGCTTGGCGAAATCCGCCGAAGCAATGTGCCGCACGTCCAGGAAGACATGGGTGGAATTGGTCTTGGCCATCTGCTGCAGGATCGCCCGGCTGACGACGTCTCGCGGCGCCAGCTCGCCCATCTCGTGGTAACCGCTCATAAACCGCTCGCCCGTCCGATCCACCAGATACCCCCCTTCGCCCCTGACGGCCTCGGAAATCAGCGATCGCGTCGCGCCGGCGACGTACAGCGTCGTCGGATGGAACTGCATCATCTCCATATCGGCCAGAACCGTCCCGGCGCGGAACGCCATGGCGACGGCGTCGGCCGTTGCGCAGGAGGGATTGGACGTCTCGCGCCACAGCACGCCAGCCCCCCCGCCGGCCAGGATCGTTTGATTCGCCAGGATGATCTGCAAACCGTATCGCGGATTGTACGTAAGTGCGCCAACACACGTTGCGCCCGGCCCGCCCTCCGGAGGGTCCGTCAGAAGATCAATCGCGAAGCACTGCTCGAAGATCTTCAGACTCTCGAACCGCCTGGCGGTCTCCAGCATCGTCTGCGCCAGCGCCTGCCCCGTCGCGTCCCCGTCGGCATGGACGATGCGGTTGGCGCTATGCCCGCCCTCTCTGCCCAGACTCAGCTGCTCGCCTTCGGTATCGAACTGCAGCCCCCACTGACGCAACTGATCCACGTGCTGTGCAGCAGCGGCGACAACATAGCGGACCACCTGCTCGTCCCCCAGCCCCGCCGCGGCCGAAAGCGTATCAGCAATGTGGTCTTCCACCGAATCGCCGGGGGCCAATGCAGCCGCAAGGCCCCCCTGTGCGTAATACGTGTTCGAATCAAGAACATCGCCCTTGGTCAGGATGATCACCTGATGGCCCGCCTCGGCGACCTCGATCCCCGCCCGCAGGCCCGCAATACCACACCCGATCACCAGCACGTCGGTGAATATGTGCGGGAGCCGCCGGCTCTGAAAGCTCACCAGGCAGCGCTTTTGCAGGTAGGGCGTATCCATGATTCAATTCAGTGTACGCCAAGGCCCGCCGCTTTTCGAGCAGAAGCTTACGGCGGAGGGGTAAAGCAGCGGCCCCGCGGGCCTTGAAACAGATGGGCGATTCGGGTACCTTGGCGCTGCGATTCTAAGAAAGGATACACCTCATGCGCAAGCAATCGTTGGAGTTCTTAAAGAGCCTTCTGACCACGCCAACGCCAAGCGGACGCGAACTGGCCGGGCAGAGAATCTGGTGCGACTACGCCCGCAAGTACGCCGACGAGGTCCACACCGACAGCTACGGAAACGCCGTCGCCGTCCTGAACCCCTCCGGCGACCCGAAGGTGATGCTGGACGGGCACATCGACGAGATCGGCCTGATGATCAAGCACATCGGGAAGAGCCCGCGAGCCAACGACGGGTTTATCTTCTTCCAGAGGATCGGCGGGGTGGACCCGGCCCTTATCCCGGGTAAACGAGTGAATATTCATACCGCCAAGGGGATCGTCCGCGGCGTCATCGGCGCCACGGCGATCCACCTTACCGATCGCGACAAAGAGCCGAAGGTCCCGAAGATGCACGAGGTGTTCATCGACATCGGCGCAGCCGACCACAAAGAGGCCGAAAAGCGAGTATCCATCGGCGATCCGATCACGTTCGCCGATGATTTCCAGATGCTCAATAGGAACATCGGCGTCGCCCGCGCGTTCGACAACCGCGTTGGGGTCTGGGCGATTATCGAGGCCCTGCGAATCGCATCGCAATCCAAGCCGAAACCCGCCTGCGCGATCTACGCCAGCAGCTGCGTGCAGGAGGAGACAGGCCTGCACGGGGCGAAGATGCAGGTCCTAAGCATAAAACCCGATATCGCCATCGCCGTCGACGTCACCCACGCCACCGACACGCCCGGGATCGACTACAAGCTCCACGGCGAGGTGAAGATGGGCAAGGGCCCGACGATCAGCCTGGGCCGGGAGAACCACCCCGTCCTTACGGATCGGATCCGGAAGATCGCCCGGCGGAAGAAAATCCCCATCCAGCTGGAGACATTCAGCCTGACTGGCGGGACCGATGCATATGCTATCTGGACGCAGAATGGCGGGATTCCGACGGCCGTGCTGGGCATTCCCGACCGGTACCTCCACTCAACGGTGGAGATGCTGGACCTGCGCGACTTGCAGCGGGCGGTCGACCTGCTGGCGGCTTTTGCGCTGGACTTGAAGCGCGCCGAACGGTTCAAAGTCAAAGTCTAATCCGCCGCGAGGCCGTTCATAATTCCGCCAGGACCGGGTGCGGTATGTGCTCCCCGACGAGGCGCCAGGCACGCCAGGCGCCCTTGCGCGAAAGGTCGGGAACGAACCCGAAATCCAGATACGTCTTGATCGCCGGTATGCGCGGCGTCGCCGTGGTCAGCATCGCCCGCCTGTGTCCAAGCTTGCGCAGCCGCCTCATAGCAACCGTCATAATCGATTTGCTCAACCCCCTCCCGCGGTGGTCCGGGATGATCGCGACCCAGTGAATCCTGCCCCACCGCGTGCGGCGATAGCTGCGATGATACCACGACGTGATCGTCCCGACGTCTTGTCCATCAGGTGAGACCAGGAAAAAGCACCTGCCCGGCATGGATTCAAGATCATCGCCGAAATTCTTCTCGAACGTCCGGGCGGTGACCTTGATAAGGTGCTCCGCAATTTCGTGGATGTCGATCCAGATCCTCTTATCGCCCGGGCGATATCGCCTAAGCGCATACCCGTCCTCCAGCGGATACTCGGGGATATCCGCCAGATCCTGCCGGATCATCGTAATCGGGATGTTCTCCATGGATGCTCTCCCGTCGCACAGAGACCCCCTTCTTAGACGCAAAAACGACGCGAAAAAAGATGCAACAAATGCGGCCGAAAGGATTCGAACCTTCACGTCCATACGGACACAGGCACCTGAAGCCTGCGCGTCTGCCAATTCCGCCACGGCCGCGGCACAGAACAGTGAATATACTTTATCGCGACCCTAGCCAAAGTCAATGCCTCCCCTAACCTCACGCCTGACGGTCTGGACACTTTCGGGGCGGGAGGAATTCCGCTACACTTCGTGCATGATTATCACGATTGACGGCCCGGCCGGGTCCGGGAAATCCACAGCCGCCAGAAAACTCGCCGAGGCGCTGCAAATCGCCTACCTCGACACCGGAGCGACGTACAGGGCGATCACGCTGCTGGCGCTGCGGCGCCGGGCGAACATGGACGACGAGGCCGCCCTCATCCAGCTCGCCCGAAATGCCGACATCCACCTGATCCCCGCCCCCGACGCCGTGCGCGTCCTGCTGGATGGTAAAGACGTCAGCGACGATATCCGTTCGCCGGAGGTCTCCGATAACTCTCACTACATCGCCAGCTCGCCGGGAATCCGCAAGGTGCTGGTGAAGCTTCAGCGAAAGTTAGGCGCTGAGCTGGGCGATTTTATCTCCGAAGGCCGCGACCAGGGCTCAGTCGTCTTTCCCGACGCCGACATCAAGTTCTATATCGTCGCCTCACCCGAGGTCCGCGCGCGGCGACGCTGCGAAGAGCTGATCGCCGCCGGGCAGGACGTCGTGTACGAGCAGATCCTCAAGGGGATCATTGAACGCGACCGGCGCGACTCCACCCGCGCCGTAGCGCCACTGATAAAGCCCGACGGCGCCGTCGAGATCGACACCACCTCCAATACCGTCGAGCAAACCGCCGAACAACTACTTACCCACGTGGAGCAGCGGCGATGAAGGCCCTGCCCAGCTATCCCAACCCGGTGTTGGCGCGGCGTCCCTGGCCCGACGGGGTCCCGCGGTCCACCCCGCAATACCGCTTCTGGCGGTGTTTCTTTCAGGCGATGACCTGCGCCCTGTGCCAGGTGCGCATCTTCAACCGACACTTCGAGCCCGCCAGCGGCTCGGTGGTCTATATCTGCAACCACCAGAGCTTCCTGGACCCGGTACTGATCGCCTTTGGGCTGCGGCGGCCGATGAACTTCATGGCCAGAGACTCGCTGTTTCGCGTTCCGCTGTTCGGGCGGGTTATCACTTCGGTGAACGCCTTTGCGGTGCGGCGCGGTACGGCGGACATAAGCGCGGTCAAAGAGTCGCTTCGCCGCCTCAAAGCCGGCGGGCAAGTCGCGATCTTTCCGGAAGGGACGCGGTCGCGAGATGGGCGAATCGGGCAATTCTTACCGGGCGTGGCCGTTCTGTCGCGGCGGGTGGCCGACTGGACCGTACCCGTCGTTATCGACGGTGCGTTCGAGGCCTGGCCGCGAGGAAATATCCTGCCCGTACCGGGCAACATTGCCGTACAATACGCGCCGCCGATACCGCGGGCCGAAGCAAGCGCCCAAAAACCCGAGGACTTCGTTGCCGCTGTTCGCGCCCAGATCATCGAAATGCAGCAACAGCTGCGAGCCCGCCTCGGGCGGCCCGCCATCAGATACGCATAACAATTGCGACAGGAACACAAGACATGACTCAGCTTCGTGGGTTTGCAAGGGCGTTCGAACCGAACTGGGAGGGCCTGCTAGATAACCTTATGCGCAAGGGCACGGCGGATCGCGTGTACAACATCGAGCTTGGGATCGACGGGCAGATTAAGGAAGCAATCGCCAAGCGGTTCGGCCTGATGGACGGGCTCAGCCCGAACGATCCGCACTACGATCAGAAGCTCCAGATCGCGGTGCACCGCTTCTGCGGATACGAGTACGTCCGGTCGGGCCTCGTCGACGTGGACCTCCCGCTGATCCACCACAAGGCCGAAGACACCGCGGCGTTGAAGAAACCAAACGGCCGCAGCTTCATCGACGAACACAAAGGCCCCATCACCAACTGGGAGCAGTTCGAGAAATACCCCTGGGCGGACCCGAACACCCCATCGGCGACGCGGGAGCTGGAGTGGTACAGCGAGAACCTCCCCGACGACATGTGCATCGCCGGGGGGCTGGTAGGGCACTACTGCGAATTCCTCTGCTGGCTGATGGGTTATGAGACGCTGTGCTATTCGCTGTATGACCAACGCGACCTGGTGGCGGCGATAGCGGAGAAGGTCACCGAGTTCTACCATGTCGTCACGAGCCGAATCCTCCAGTTCGAGCGCGTCAAGTTCATCTGGGGCGCCGACGACATGGGCTTCAAGGGTGGGACGCTGATCTCACCGGACGATTTGCGCGAGTTCGTCCTGGGCGGGCATAAGGAAGCGGCGAAGATGGTCCACGAAGCCCGCCGGCCGTATCTTCTGCATTCCTGCGGGAACCTCGCCGAGATCATGGATGATCTGGTGGATGACGTGCGGATTGATGCCAAACACAGTTACGAAGATACGATCGAAGACATCCGCGATTCGAAGCCCACCTACGGTAAGAAGATCGCGCTGCTGGGCGGGATTGACGTGGACTTTCTGTGTCGATCCGACGAGGCCGCCATCCGCCAACGAGTCCGCGACACACTTGATGTTTGCACTCCCGGCGGTGGGTACTGTCTGGGCACGGGCAACAGCGTGGCCAACTATATTCCCGTGGATAACTATCTGATCATGCTGGACGAGGGCAGACTGTACGGGGGTTGATGCGTTTTGACCATTCGCCGATCGCCCGCGCCGCAGTTGGGCGGGTGATGCTTAAGAGACCTTCTCCGGTTCCATCGCCTCCAGGTACCTCCGTTCGTGCATGCGCCAGCTTGTCCAGTATCCCAGCAACGCCCCCGCCCCGCCGGCCGAGACCCAGTCAATCGGTAGGGCCCGGGCGTACAGCGGAACGGTGATCCAGGCCTGGGCCGTCCCATTTGCCACCGACAGCGCCGCCAGTGCGTAAAAGCCCACGCCGACAAGTATCGGCATTGCCCAGCAGACCACCATATACGGAGTCGGAAACAACTGGTGCGCCACCAAGGCACCCACCAGGAAGCTGGCAAAAAGCTCGAAAAGAATCTGTCCGCGATCGGTCGAGGTAGTCAAGATCACCAGGGCGACCGTGACGGCGAAGACGCCCACGAGCAAACACCCAGCCGTGCGAGCCAATACCGCCTTTGCGGAATCGCGTTCTTTGGCGCCCGCGACGATGCTGGGGGCCGATTTGCCCCGTCGCTTGAGCACGAAGCCCCACGCGGCGCCCTCCAACAAGCCCAGCAGCTCCAGTGCGCTGCTCCTTGCCGACGCTTCTCCATCACCGCCGGCCTCAGCGCTGCCCTGCCCACTGCCTCCGCCAAGCGGACCCCGCCAGATCCACCCGGGCCTGACAGAACCGATCAGCCGCCGGACGATCCCCACCACGGCGGCGGCGAAAAACAACACGATCCCCAAAACTATAACCTCAAGCACTAGGGACAGATACAAGCCAGACATGTCACCTTTGCCCACCCACAGCAACTGGCGAATCGGCTCGGTGCGGAGGCTCAACCCCCCCGCTGCGATAACCACCCCAAGCAGCGCACCGGAGGGTCGCCCCGAAACCGTGATAACCGCTGCCGCGCCCGCAACGACCCACAGTCCCGCGGCGAAGATGATCATCTGCGAGATTCCCCCGCCGGCGATGAACGTAACCGGCGCGCCCGGATCCGACGGGCGTAGAGACGGCCAAAGCAAAAAATACACCGCCGCTATCCCCGCAGCGGCAGCTATGCGAACCTGAAGCTTCTCAAGCCAGTAGAACCTGCTAGGACTCATCGCATCTCGACATATCTGGGCGAATCCGCTACTATTACCCGGGTCCAGCCGTAAGCTCGAGCCATCCTAACCTTTGTGTGGCACAAAGGCAATCCAATGGATAACAGCGTCGTCGAAAAAATCTGCAGACGAGCATCGCAGACCGCCATGACCATCGTCCTGCCCGAAGCGCACGACCCACGGGTCATCCAGGCCGCCAGTCAAATTAGCAACCGCGGCCTGGCCAAGGTCGTCCTGCTTGGTGACCAAACCGCAATCGAGCAGTCCGCAAATAGTCTCGGCGTGGCCCTCGAAGGGGTGACAGTCATCAACCCGCTCACCGACCAGCGACGCAGCGAGTATATCCAGCGGCTGCGCAAGCGCCGCAAGCACAAGGGCCTCAACCACAGTGACGCCGATAAGCTGCTCGCCGAGACGGTCTACTACGGCGGGATGATGGTCGGCGATGGCCGGGTCGATGGGATGGTCGCCGGGAGCATGTGCCCGACACGCGACACTGTGCGAAGCGCCCTATTCGGCGTGGGCACCGTCGCGGGTAACAAAACCGTAAGCGCCTGCAGCGTAATCAACACCGCCGCGGGGCAGGTCGGCGTTGACGGTTCGTTGATCTTCGCCGACACCGGCGTCGTTCGCGAACCGACCGCCGAGCAGCTCGCCGACATCGCCATCGCCGCCGCCGGAACCTGCAAAGCGCTGCTTGAGGCCGAACCATTTGTCGCGATGCTCAGTTACTCAACGAAAGGCTCGGCGTACAGCCCGGCTGTCCGGAAGATCATCGATGCTACTAGGCTCGCCAAGTCTCGCCGGGGCGACCTGAAGATCGACGGTGAGTTACAGCTCGACGCGGCGATCATACCCGAAGTCGCCCGGCAAAAGGCGCCTGGATCCGAAGTGGCGGGCCGGGCCAATACGTTGATATTCCCGGACTTATCGTGTGGGAACATCGCATATAAGCTTGTGGAGCGGCTTGGCGGTGCGACGGCTTTGGGACCACTGCTTCAGGGCCTGTCGCGGCCGGTCAACGACCTTTCCCGGGGTTGCAGCGTAGACGACATCGTCCTGGTCGCTGCAATCACGGCCGTTCAGGCGCAGGGCAGACAGATCTAGCTTTCGCCGCTTAACGGCGCTCAACGATTCCGCTTTATCATCCGGACCTGGTTGCCCCTCTCGTTGAACTGAACGCCATCCATATACGCCCGCATGAGCATCAACCCGCGGCCGGAGGGCTTCTGGAGGTTCTCATCCGCCGTTGGGTCCGGGACCGCCTCCGGAGCAAAGCCCCCCCCCTCGTCGGTAATGGTGATAGAGACCCGACGATTGTCGACTTCGTAGCAGACTTCAACACGCTTTGTCGGATCGGACCCGCTGCCGTGTACGATGGCGTTGTTCAGCCCCTCCTGAAGCGCAAGCTTGACCGCAAAGACCGCAGCGCCGGAATAACCATGACGGGCCAGTTCCTCCAAAAGGCGACGCTCCACTTCCCTTCCCGCCCCCAACTCAGATGCTATCGAGATCCTCTCTACCAAGACAAGCACCCACGGAACAACCGGTCAATTGAAGCTCTCCATCGCCTTGGCCTGCGACTGATAGATGTCGAATATCTCGTTCAATCGCGTGATCACGAAAACCTCGTAGATCGCCGGTTGAATGTTACACAACTTCAGCTGACCTTTCTTTTCGCGAATACGCTTGTGCAGGGTGATAAGCATGCCCAAGGCGCTCGACGACATGTGTGATACGGGCGAGAAATTCAAGATCAATAGCGGTTTGTCGGACCGGGCGGTCAGGGCGCTTAGGTCCCGGCCGATCTCCTTGATGCTAACTTCATCAAGAATCTTCTTGTCGGTTAGCTCAACAATGGTAACGTTCCCTTCGTCGGTCACGTTCATCCGCAGATTCTGCTGTTCCATCAAACCCCGCTCCTTATCAATTACCCTAACCGCCAATAACAGACACTGTACCCGTTCTTGTCAAACCACGCAGTTAGCTTAGCGACCGGACTGAGGATGTTCAACATCCCAAACCGGAAAGTTTCGACCCCATGGACGGGCCGGAGCAACCTATACGCTGCCCCAACACCCATCGGACAGATCGATCCGCCCGATATACCCCCGCCTTTGAGCTAACCGGCCCCCGAGCCCAAAACCAGCAGCATCAGGTTCACTATCATGCTGATGATCAAGGCAGCGCCGAGCGCAATGACGTAAAGAATCAGGTTCTTGTACCGCTCCTGGGCTGCGGGTTTCGCAGGGGCCTCGGGCGATGCGTCGCTTTCGAGGCCGGTCAGCACATCATCGTCAATGTGCTTTCGCGCCTGCAGTGGTGGTTCGCCGGCGCTGATCGCCTCCAAATCCAAAATCAAATCGCTCGTCGAGGCGTAGCGCATCCGGTGATCCTTCGCCATCATCACCTCGACGACCTCTCCGACGCCGGCTGAAAGCTTCGTGTTGACGTGGTCGGGGGGAATCAGCGGTTCCTTCAGGTGCTTCTGCATGACGGCGACGGGGGTAGGCGCGTCAAAAGGAAGCTTACCCGTCACAAGATGATAGAACGTCGCCCCCAGCGAGTAGATGTCCGCGCGAAAATCGATGTCCAACTCTCCGCGAATCTGCTCAGGACTGATGTAGTACGGCGTTCCGAAGGCCCGCCCGGCCTCTGCCTGGGCCGCCTGGACGTCCGCCGCCACACGCGCCAGGCCCATGTCCGCAAGCTTGGCGACCCCGTCCTTGGTTATCATGATGTTCTTGGGCTTCACGTCGCGGTGGATCAGTCCCTGTGCGTGTGCGTGCTCAAGGGCGTGGGCAATCTGAATGATGATCTTGAGGGCCTCCTGCTCGGGGAAAACCTTTCCGCCACTCAGCTCATCATAGAGCGTGTGGCCCTCCACGTACTCCATCACAAAGTAGTGATACCCGCTGGCCTCGCCCACGTCGTAGGCCTGGACGATGTTGGGATGATTAAGCTTGGCGGCCGCCTTGCCCTCCTTGTAGAACCGCTCCACGTATTCAGCGTTCTGCGAAAGGTCCGGCGGGAGGATCTTGATGGCGACGAGCCTGTCGAGGCTCAACTGCCTGCCCTTCAGCACCGTCGCCATCGCCCCGGAGCCCAACTTGGAGAGAATCTGATATCCGGGTATCGGCCTCTTGCGGGTTTCCTCGATGGCGGCCTTGACGCGGCCGATCTGCCCGGCCGTGACCACCCCCTGGGTGACCATGACCTCGGCAAGGCTCTGCTGGTTGCGCTGCTCGGCGAGCTTGGACTGAAAGGCCAGACACTCCTTGACCTCTTCGTCCGTGGCAAGGTTCTGCTCGACGATGAGCCGGCCCAGCTCCGTGTCCATCGACACGCCGGTGGAACTGTTATTCTTTGATTCCGCCATTGTCCTAACTACAGATCCCCACCCGCCCAGAGCGAAGCGCCCATCGCGGCCCCTCCTTGTCCGCCAGACGATACCCCGGCATCGTCCCACCGTCAAGTAGTAGCGGGCGCTTTGGGGTCCTATTCGTTTTTCTGACCGGGCGCCGCAAGCGCCGCGGGCCCGTACATCCACGCCGGGCCGAGTTCATCGCGATACAGGTCCTTACTGCTCAAGAAGCTGCGTATATCCCAGCAAAGATGGCACTTTCCCGCATACCCCCCCCTGGGTGACAAACCAAGCGATTCGGCCTCGGCGAGAAGCCCCACCGGCCCGTGTGCCGCCAGCCGGCCCACGACAGGACGCAAAGCGTGATCGGCTTCCAGACGCCGCCACAGGTCACCTACGGTGCCCTCAGAGGCCGACCCAAGCACGATCCCCCCGCAGGTCCCGGGAATGATGCGCCCGTCAGGGTCGATATGCACGTGCTTGGACCGAAGCAAAGCACCGTTACAAGGACTATCGGCAAAATCACTTACGGGCTTTTGCCGCTGTGTCGGCCCCAATAGAGCCGCCGCCCTGCCCTTGTAGCGATCCCGCCGGGCGGTAGCGTACTTGGCGAACAGCTCCGCCCGCTCGCCCTCGTCGAGCGCACCGGTGTCGAACCCATTTTCCAGCCAGTCTCGCCAGCGAACCTGGAGCCGGTCGGCCCCGAGGACGTCCTGGGCCACCCGCGCCGCCAGACGAACCCGCTGGATGGGAATGAACTGCTGGTGGTACGGATCGGCGGAGATTACGAGCTTGGTCATACCTGCTGCGTCCAGGGCCCCCACGCGCCGGCGGACCACTTGCTCATCCGTCGCCCAAAAGGCGCTGGTCTCAATCTTCGCCAGCGGGCCCAGCCCCTCGCTTTGGGCCGCCGTGCACAGACCGATAAGCCTGTCCCAATCGCCGAACGGCTCGCCGCCGGAGATGTGAACCTTACACCCGTGCGGGGACGCCTCAATCAGCTCGCGCCAGAGACGAAGGGTAAGTTCCACCTCCATCCATTCGCTGCGGTCCGGGCTGCAGCACAGGTAGCACGACGCGCATCGGGCGCTGCACCAGTACGTCAGCATGATCCCGGCGAAGGACCAGTACTTCACCGGGACGGGCCGAGAGCTTCTGTGGGCCGACATAATCCCCCATTGTATCCTTGGCGACGGATGCAGACCAAAGATACAATCGTTCGCGGACCTTGTGGTCCCAAGGACTTTGTGGCGGCGAAGAGAAATTAACGATGTCAGTACAGAAACCATTCAACCTGTTTATCTACGGGACACTGATGAACCGATCGGTGTTCCGCGCGGTTCTGGGGGTTCGCTTGGCCCGCCGCAAGACCGACGCCGACGGGGTCGAGACGTTTTGGGCCCGCAATGCGATCCTGGGCGGATATCAGAAGGTATCCCCCGACAGCACGTACCTCTACGCCGTACCGGCCCCGCAGGGGCGGATTCGGGGTTACCTGCTCGGGCCCTTACCGGGCCAGTGTATAACAGCCCTGCGCCAGTACGAGGGGCAGAATTACTACAGGAAGAAGCTTCGTGTCCAAACTAAGGAGGGGATGGAAGAGGCGATCGTGTTTGTGGGCAATCTGGAGCAGATGAAGCACTCCTTCGGGTATGAGTTTCGCGATCCGCTAAAACAGGAAATCCTGCTGGGCGAGAAGATCGAGGCGGCCTTGCAGGAGACCGAGCGCGAGCAGCTGCACACGCAAGAGAAGCTGTACCGCCGGGCCGTGGGCGAGCTGCACGGGGCTACCATCCGCGACCTGGTCCGCACGCACTTCGAAGGAGGCGGGATCAGCGACTATACGATCCGGCACTCGCTGCTGGATATGCCCCTGCCCGATTTTGATCGCATCAGGGAAGACCCCGAAGCCAAGGCGCTGGCGCCGAACTACCTGGCGATGGTCGTCAGGCAGGTGATATTCAACCAGCTCGAGGACCGCGTGCGCCGTGAATTCCGCTACGAGCTTGACCATATGGCCCCCGGGCGATGGTACTACGAGCGGACCATCAGCTCACTGGTGGTGCTGCGATACCTCAACAGGAACGCCAGGCTGCTGGACATGCTGGTCGCCGACTGCCTAACCGACCTGAGCTTCGAGACCGACCACCTTGTCGACTTCGTTCGCTGGTCGGTCGTGGCGGCCGACGCAATGTACGAAGCGGACCGGCTCAAACGCCACCTGCAGTTCATCCGCAACCACTTGGGTTCTGGGTACCTCCCGTTGGGGGCGGAGCTGGAGTTCTCCAACATCGGGCACGACGTTATCCGCGACCCGGATGGCCGAGCCCTGCGCGACCAGGAGTACGACGGGTTCCTGTATTTCCGTGACTTCGCTCTGGACGTGCTGACATGGAAGCTCGGCGGGCACGTTGACGACCACTATGATAAGACCTCGCAGACTCGGCGGCGGGGGTTCTTCGAGGTGGCGATGGGGAATCTTTCCATCGAAGCAGACCTGTCCAAGCCTTTAACCTCCGACCCCTGGCTGCTCAGCCAGCTCATTACCCAGGCGAAGCGATTCTACCCCGTCGGGCCGCACAGCGTGCACATTTCGCTTCAACTTCGCAGCCAGCACCGACCGATGCGGGACAGGCTCCTGCCCCTATCGATCATGAAGTGTCTATTCGCTATCGCCGGCGACCCGGTCCGCACAAAGGACAAGCGCCTGCGCATCAACAGGCTGATCGGCGACGAAATCGTCGCCAGAACCGATCCGCCCAGCATGATGTTTTCGGAAATACGCAAGCGGTACAGCGCCGAGTCGCACGAGTACCTCCCTTCCACCCGCACTCCAACAGAAGGCGGCCGATACGTCCAGCAGTTCCGGTTCGTCCGCCTATCGGATGATCTTAACTACGAGCCCGTCATAATGGCGCTGAAGGGGCTGCAACTTTCCCTGCGCCCGGGAAGCTTCCTTACGCCCAGCCAATACACCTCCAGCGGTAAGCACCGCAAGCTGTTCGAGGACCTGCTGGAGTGGGCCCAAGACGCAACACCACTTGCGGATGATGAAATCAAAGCATTCCTGGGCCACGTCCACGACGGGCTGATGACAGAACAACGGGGCAAGCCCGCACACAGCGAGGCATATATCGCCTGGGCGATCAACCAATTGCGCAAGACACTGGAGAAGTTCAACAAGATGGCGAGCGTCGGGGCAGCTACCAGATAACTACGCTTTCCACGCGGTGGGGTTTTCCTAAGGAGTTGCGGGGGCCGTATCCGGGTGGTCCGTCGGGCGCCGCCCGGTCAGCACAAACCGGGCATACGAGCGCAGCAACTGATCCTCACCCGCCATTGCGCTGAGCTTCCGGGCATAGGTGCGAGCCTTTTGGTCGTCGCCTGCGCTGTGGTGCAGGAACGCTGCCGCAAAGACCAACCGCAAATCAGGGTTCTCACCCTGGTGGTCGATCCGCTTCTGCAAACCCACAACCCGACGGCGGAATACCTCCATGTCCATCATCGCCCCAATATCCAAGGACGCCTCCATCACCGAGGGAAACAACTCAACAGCCCGTCGGATCGACACCCCCGCCGCCAGTGGCTCGCCGGCCCCCAACAACGCCAGTCCCAGCCCTAGACGCGCAAGTGGGTTCTTAGGATTGAAGGTAACGGCAAGCTCATACCGGTCGGCGGCACGGTAGTATTCGCCGGCCTTGAGCTTCGACTCAGCCTTCGACATTGCGATATTGAACATGTCCTGGTGCCGCCCGGCGAGGGAATGCAAAACCACGCCCCCCGAAGATGACAAACCCACCAGAGGCCGCCGTCGTGCCCGCCTGGCGGCGCCCGCCGGGGCTTGTCCACCGGCACGTCTCTTGGCTGCGCGCCTTTTGATCTGCCGCAACATAGGATCACCGGAGCCGGTCCGCACAGCTTCGCCCTGCTCGTCACGCTGCCCCCTAAGCTCGCTCTCTAAGCGGCGCTGTTCCTGAAGCCCGCGAAGAAGGTCCAGGAAAACGTCCTGGTCCGCCTGGAAACCCGACCGCTGCGGAGGCTCGGCCTCCTCGTCCGGGGCCGGTACTGACGGTGTTGGCTCGCCGGGGCGCCCGACCTCGGCGCGTATTGCTCTGTCGACCTCGGCGACGACTTGGGCGTCTATGCCGGCCTCAATCGCTTGGGCAGCAATCGCAGCTTCGGACAGCTCCTGGACCAGTTGAGACCGCTCCTTCGGTCTTAAGACGCCGAACAGCGTCTCGCCGCCAGGCCGCGCCGTAGCCCCAAGCTGCAACGCCTTGAGATAATCAGCAACACCCCAACCGGTCTCATCGACTTGGACAACACGCGGAATGGCCAGCGCTGTTGCCAGCACCTGCCCGCTCGAACTTGGCGCTATGGGCCGAAACGCTGGGCGCGCATCGACATAGAGCTGCCCGGAAGCAGGAACCGACGGCACAATCCCGCTCAGATTCAGCCCGGGCCTGCCGCGCCCGGCGACGATGCCCGCTGCCCGCCAGGCGGTCGTAGCCTGGTCATAGTAAGGCGCCGGTCGGTAGCTGTCTGAAGCCACTATGTCCGCCAGCCCCACAGACGCCCGCCTGAAGTCGCTCAACGCGCCCGAGGGTAAGTCAAGGTTCAACTGGTTGGCGGCGAAATACCCGACGGTACCTCGAAAGGAACGCAGCCCCGACACCTGTCCGGTAACATACAACTGGCTGTCAAACCGGCGATGGGAGCCCGTGGGCCTATTGTACCCGCCGCTGCCGACCCGCGGGTTGGCGTCATGGGCTCTTCCCCGCTGAACTGCCCCGGACTGTCCAAGCAGCGGGGACGACAGCAGCACAATCGCCACTGCACACCAAGCCGCTTTTTTCGCCGATCCTGCCATAACCATCACAATCCTTTGGTTACGGGCGTGGGTATTACCGCCGAGCCGACTGTTCATCCGCGCCGGGTGTATGAAGATACAAGCTGCGCCCGTACAGTTTATAGCTTATCAGCTTCTCGTGCCGTTTCAACCGTCTCGGGGCTGACCGTGTACGACCCATACCGGATGGGCCCTACCAGACCTAGCATCGGCAAGACACAGCGCGCGCCTCACTAGTATTCTACGCCCCGGACAGCTCGAAAGGTCTATCGGGCGGGGCAGTTTCCGCGATCCTGTTGACGGGGCCCGAAGCAAGCGATAGGCCCGCAGCCTAACATGGCCCTTGCGCCGCCCCCGGCCGCCGGGGGGGGCGAAGCGATAGACAAAACGTGTGGGTGCAAGTCGAAGCCTGGCGTAGATGCCCTAGGTGCACCCGCCCTGCCATGGTTCTCCAGCGCGCCAATCTGTAGGGTGCCTGCTCGCAGCCACGCGCTTAGCTCTAAACGGCGAAATGGTTGGTCTGGCGACACCGTTTGAGCATACCATTACAGGTACGTTCGCCAAGCTGCTTGGCAAGTGACCGTAACCTGTCCGCATTGGTGTAATTATCGGCGATGCATTTGCCGATTAAACTTCTATAGGATAGGACTGTGCGCGCCGGGTCGCGGACGCGGGTAACTTTTGCGCCCTGCGGTAAGAACCGGGCCCAATAACGGACAGGAGCTTTATGCGACCGCTGAGGACATTTACTATAAGCCCCTCCCTACCGGAGGAGCTGTCCGCACTTCACGAGATTGCTTACAACCTTCGCTGGTGCTGGAACGATGACGCCAGGCAGCTGTTCCGCAGGCTGGCGCCCCAGAAGTGGGAACAGTGCTACCACAATCCGGTGGCCTTGCTGGGGCTGGTCGAGCAGGAACGGCTTGGGCAGATGGCCGACGACGAGAGCTTCCTGGCCCATTTGGCCCGCGTGCGCGGGGACCTGCACAACTACCTCGAACACGGCGGATGGTGGACAAAGACCTACGGGGCCCAGTCCGGACCGCAGGTGGCGTATTTCTGCGCCGAGTTCGGAATCACCGAGTGCCTCCCGATTTACTCGGGCGGGCTGGGTGTCCTGGCCGGGGACCACCTGAAGAGCGCTTCGGAGCTGGATATCCCCCTGGTCGGTGTGGGCCTGCTGTATCAGCAGGGATACTTCCGGCAAAGGCTTAACGCGGACGGGTGGCAGTTGGAGCTGTTTCCCAGGAACGACTTCCACAATCTACCCGTCCAGCCCGTCAATACCCCAGATGGCTCGCCGCTGATGATCGAAGTGGACATGGCCGACCACAAGACAAAGGCGCAGGTCTGGACAATCCAGGTCGGGCGGATCAGTCTTTATACCCTCGATGCAAACGTACCGGAGAACTCTCCGGCAGACCGCCAGATCACCGCCCAGCTTTACGGGGGCGATCAGGAAACAAGGATTCGCCAGGAGATTATCCTCGGTATCGGGGGGGTGCGCATGCTCAAGGCGCTGGGGCTATCCCCCAAGGCCTATCATATCAATGAGGGACACTCGGCATTTTTGGGGCTGGAACGAATACGAATGCTCATGACAGAGCAGAACGTCACGTTCGATGAAGCGCGAGAGGCGGTGACGGGATCGAACGTCTTCACGACACACACGCCGGTCCCGGCTGGGAACGACGCATTTGAGACGTGGTTGGTCGAGAAGTACTTCTCAAACTACTGGCCCCAGCTAGGCCTGTCGCGAGATCAGTTCATGGCGCTGGGAAGACAGGAGCCTGGGAATGAAGACGAGCCGATGAGCCTGACCGTTTTGGCGATGCGCTTAAGCGCCAGCCGCAACAGTGTCAGCAAGCTCCATAACACCGTCAGCCGCAAACTGTGGGCTTCAGTCTGGCCCGGCGTGCCCACCAACGAGATACCCATTCGCGGAATCACCAACGGTATACATACGCCCAGTTGGATCAGCGACGAAATCGGGATGCTGTACGACAGGTACCTGGGGCCGGGGTGGCACGAGAAGCCCGCCGACAGCACCGTCTGGACAGGCGTCCAGAACATACCCGACACCGAGCTGTGGCGAACACACGAGCGCCGCCGGGAACGGCTGGTCGCCTTTTCCAGAAAAAGGCTCCGTCAACAGCTCGTACAACACGGTGCAAGTGCCTCCGAGATCGATGCCGCCGGCGAAGTCCTCGACCCCGAAGCCCTTACCATAGGCTTCGCCCGCCGGTTCGCCACATACAAGCGAGCAAACCTGATCCTGCGGGACCCCGACCGGCTCGCAAAGCTGCTGAACGCGCCCGACAGGAAGGTTCAGATCATCTTCGCCGGTAAGGCGCACCCGAAGGACAACCCGGGTAAGGAGCTGATCCGCCAGATCGTCCACATGTGCCGAAAGGACCAGTTCCGCCGCTCGCTTCTGTTCCTGGAAGACTACGACATGAACAGCGCCCGCTATCTAGTCCAGGGCGTGGACATCTGGCTGAACACGCCGCTTCGCCCGATGGAAGCGTCGGGCACAAGCGGTATGAAAGTCGCCGCCAACGGCGGGCTGAATGTATCCGTCCTGGACGGGTGGTGGGCTGAAGGATACCACCCGGACGTGGGCTGGGCCATCGGCTCGGGGGAGAGGTACGACGACCTGGACTACCAGAACATCGTGGAAGGGCAGGCCCTCTACAACCTGCTGGAAAAGGAGATCGTCCCGTTGTTTTACGACCGCGGCTCGGACAACTTACCCCGCGGGTGGATCGCCAAGATGAAGGCGACTATGAGCCGCCTGGCCCCGGTCTACAACACGAATCGCATGGTCCGCCAATATGCGGAGATGTTCTACATCCCGGCCGCCAAGCGGTGGGACGACATGGTGGGGGCGAACATGGAACAGGCCAAGCAGCTAAGCAAGTGGAAGCAGAAACTGCGAAAGCACTTCGGCGACGTCCACCTCGATAGCGTCTCGGACGACGTCGACACCGACGGCGGCGCACAGGTGGGAAGACCGATCCACGTTGAAGCCGTCGTCGATCTTGGGCAGCTAACCCCCGAGGACGTCGCTGTCGAGCTGTTCTACGGGCCCCTGGACGACGACGGGCAGCTTAATGAAGGTAAGGCGCTGCCCATGCAGCAGTCCGGCGCCGAGAACAGCCGCATCAAATACGTAGTCGACGTCCCGTGCAAGCGAAGCGGGATGACCGGGTATACGGTCCGCGTGACCCCACAGCACAAAATCCTCCCGGAAGCCTTGGACATGGCGATGATCCGCTGGGCGTGACCCGAGATTCTTCAGCGACTCGCACGCCCGCTGCGGCCGGTGACGACATAGAATGAACAGTGGAAAAGGAATTGACTTACCAGGTAATTCTGGTAACCTCCCGCATGTGCGGGAAGCAAGAACCGTATCAGCCGGTATATCAAAGATGCTGAAGACCACGACGAGCTTTACGGCGTGCTGACACCTGGGCGGACAGGTCTGGTCAGGTGTGGGTCGTGGGTCTTGAGGACCTTTGCATACCGGCTATTTTTTACCGCCCGGACGCAGAACCAACTCCGGGGAGATTAGATCATGCAGCTTACCGTTAAGCTGCCCGACGGCAGCGATCTGCAATACGACGAGCCCGTCACCTCGGCGAGGGTCGCCCAGGACATCTCGCCGCGCCTCGCCAAAGCAGCCGTCGCCGCCGAGGTGGACGGAAAGCTGTGCGACCTGAACAGCCCTGTCCCGCCCGGAACGCACCAAGTCAAAATCGTCACCGACAGCGATCCGCGGGCGCTGGAGATTATGCGACACACCGCCGCACACGTCCTGGCGCAGGCGGTGGTGCAGCTTTACGGCAACGACGTCCAGTACACCATCGGCCCGGCCCTGACCGACGATTTCCAGTACGGATTCTACTACGACTTCGCCCTGGGCGAATCCGTCGGGACCGAGGACCTGCCCAAGATCGAAAAGCAGATGCAGCAGATCATCTCCCAGAAGATCCCGCTTGAGCGGATTGAGCTACCGCCCGCCGAGGCCAGCGCCGAGTTCGCCAAGATCGGCCAGGACTACAAGGTCGAGATGATCGACGACCTCGTGAGCGACGAAGGCGTCTCGACCGTCGCCCTGTATCGCCAGGGCGCTTTTCTGGACATGTGCCGCGGGCCGCACTTACCCCACACCGGGCGGATCAAGGTATTCAAACTGCTCGCCGTCGCCGGGGCATATTGGCGCGGCGATGAGTCCAAGCCGATGCTCACCCGCATCTACGGGACCGCCTTTTTCGACGCCAAGTCTCTGAACGAACACATGGAGCGGATCGAAGAGGCGAAGCGGCGCGACCATCGCGTGCTGGGTAAGCAGTTGGGGTTGTTTCTTCTCAGCGACAAGGTCGGCTCTGGTTTGCCCATGCTCATGCCAAAGGGCATGATAATCCGCATGGAGATGGAGAACTGGCTGCGAGATGAGCTGATCAAACGCGGATACCAGATGGTCTTCTCGCCGCACATCGCCAAGATCGATCTGTACCGCACTAGCGGACACTACCCCTACTACGAGCACGGGCTGTTTCCAGAGATGCAGATGGAATCCGGCGAAGGGTACCTGCTTAAGCCGATGAACTGCCCGCACCACATGCAGATCTACAAGGCCACCCAACACAGCTACCGCGATCTGCCCGTCCGCCTGGCCGAGTTTGGCACGGTCTATCGTATGGAACAAAGCGGAGAGCTCGCCGGGCTTTTCCGCCTTCGCTGCTTCACCCAAGACGACGCGCACATTATTTGCACCCCCGAGCAGCTTGCTGCCGAGCTAGAATCCTGTGTCGAGCTCACGGAGCTGGTGCTTACTACGTTAGGCCTGGACGAATACCGCGTTCGGATCGGGCTTCGCGATCCAGACTCCAGCAAGTACGTTGGCGAGGCGGAAAACTGGGACCTCGCCGAGGCCAACATCCGCTCCGTCGTCCGCAAGCTGAATATGAATTACGTCGAGGAGCCCGGTGAGGCATGCTTCTACGGGCCTAAGATAGACTTCATAGTAACAGACTGTATAGGACGAGAGTGGCAGCTGGGGACAATCCAGGTAGACTACAACCTCCCCGAGCGCTTCGAACTTCAGTACATTGGCGCCGATAACACGGCCCACCGCCCTGTGATGATCCATCGCGCGCCGTTCGGAGCGATCGAACGGTTTATCGGGATCCTGATCGAGCATTACGCAGGCGCGTTTCCGCTGTGGTTGGCGCCGGTGCAGGTGGCGGTCTTGCCGGTCAGCGATAAGTTCGCTGAATACGCCGAGTCAGTCACCCAGCAGCTGCGGGAGGCAGGGATACGGGGCGAGCTGGACGGCTCGCCTGAGAAAATCGGGGCGAAGATACGCAAGGCCACGCTGGCGAAGATACCGTACATGGCCGTCGTCGGCGCCCGCGAGGTCGAGGCCGACACCGTCGCCGTCCGCCACCGAACCGAAGGCGACCGCGGTCAGATGGCGGTGAATCGGTTCGTCGCCGCGATGAAAGAAGAAATCGCCTCCAAGGGCCGGCAGACAGCTCTTGAGGCCATTAGCAAATAGCAGACAACCGCCGGGAACCGGCCTGTGCGGACAGTGTCCGGCCAACCCGCTAAGACTTGTTAGATAGTAGGAGAGACCGCCATCACAAAAGAGCTTCGCCACAACCGACTGATTCGCGTTTCCCCGATCCGCCTGATCGACCAAAACGACGAGCAGATCGGGATCGTGGAGCTGAAGGACGCATTGCAGCGGGCGCAAGATGCGGGGATGGACCTGGTGGAAGTGGCGCCGCAAGCCAAGCCACCCGTCTGCCGGATCATCGACTACGGGAAATGGAAGTACGCCCAACGCAAGAAGGAACAGAAATCCAAGGCGCAGCACCACGAGACGGAACTGAAGGAAATTCGTATCAGGACCCCAAAGATCGGCGAGCACGACCTGATGATCAAGGTCGACCGCGCACGCGGGTTCCTCGCGCGGGGCGACCGCGTGCAGTTCTCCCTGCGATTCCGCTCGCGCGAGCTGGCGCATGTGGAGGTGGGCGTGCAGGTGTTCGCCAGGATCAAGGAGACCCTCGCCGACATCAGCAAGGTCGAGCGCGACTGCCGGCGGGACGGCCGCCGCATTACCATGATGCTCTCGCCGAGCGGGGCGCACAAAAGCACCCCCGCGTAGGTCCACAGGCCTACCTAGGGGCAATACCGTTGCAGCGGAGACCGGGTTTATCCGCACAAGGGATATTTTTCGGCTACGGGGCCTTTACACGGGCCGGACCGCTGCTAAAATGGTTGAACTCTGTGCCACTTCGGCGCATGGACGAGGTCAGACAGCAGATGCCCAAAATGAAAACGAACAAGTCCCTCGCCAAACGAATCAAGGTGACCGCGCGCGGAAAGCTGATGCGCCGCCGCCCCGGCGCCGGACACTTAAAGTCCAGGAAATCGCCGAGCCGAATCCGCCGATTCCGAAAGACGATTGCCCTTTCGCCCGGATTCGCAAAGCAAGCCAAGAAGATGCTTGGGATATAGCGGAAGAAAAACGGCAAAGCTAAAAGGACGAACCCTGCGTGTTTGGTTGGTCGTTTTTCAGTTTTCAGCCTTGAGCTTTAACAGTTGTTGTGGAAGTTTTGTGGAACGTATTATTGTCCCAGGTGGGAGCCCCATGGGGCGGCCGCTGTGAAGCTGATCGATGCTCTTCCGGCGGCGCGGAACTTCCTTGGCGGGCATCGGGCCGGATCGCAGCCCGCCGGGAGTCCACCGGACCAGATGGAAGGAGTAAGTTCACATGCCACGCGTTCGCAAGGGCCCCGCTCGTCGCCGCAAGCACAAGAGAATTCTCAAGGCCGCCCGCGGATACTACGGCGCCGCCTCCCGCAGATACAGGCTGGCCCTGCAGAGCGTTTACCGGGCCGGTGTTAACGCCACTCGCGACCGACGGCTCAGGAGTCGCAATTTCCGCCGCCTGTGGATAACCCGGATCACCGCCGCCACCCGACAACGCGGAATTCGCTACTCCCAATTCATATACGCGCTGCACGAAGCCGACATCGACCTGAACCGCAAAATGCTCTCCGAGATCGCCATCGCCGATCCGGGGGCGTTCGATGCGATCGTCCAGAAGGCTATCGGGAAGGACGACAAGGCCGCCTGAGCACTCCGGGATCGCTTTCCTGGATTTGCCCGGACTTTCCCGGAAACTTTCGCGGATCGGGACTGCACATGTCGCTGATGGAAGAACTGGCCGATCTGAAGTGCGAAGCACTCAAGCAGCTTCGAGACGCCGATACGCCCGAGGCGCTGGAGGAATGGCGAATCCGCTACCTTGGGTCCAAGGGCGCGGTCAAGGCGGCGATGCAGCGGCTCAAGGAAGTGCCCCCCAAGGACAAACCGCAGGCGGGTAAGGCAGCCAACGACCTCAAAACATCCCTCGAAGCGGCCTACAAGGACGCATCCGATAAGCTGGGTGCGGCCCCCACAAGGCGACGGCCGCCACAAACGCTTGACGTGTCCCTTCCAGGGCGCCGCCCGCAGATCGGGCACGTCCACATCATCACCCAGACCATGAACGAAATCTGCGAGATCTTCGCGCGGATGGGCTTCGCCGTCGTATACGGGCCCGAGATCGAAGATGAGCGACACAACTTCGACGCGCTGAACATTCCACCGGCCCATCCCGCCAGGGACCCGCTGGACAACTATTACATCGACGAGGCGACCATGCTTCGCTCGCAGACATCCACGGTGCAGATCCGCGTGATGGAGACGCAGGACCCGCCCGTGCGGATAATCTCTCCCGGCCGCGTGTACCGGCCGGACACGGTCGACGCGACGCACTACTTCATGTTCCACCAAGTCGAGGGGCTCTACGTGGACGAGGGAGTGTCGATGGTAGATCTGAAAACCTGCGTCGACCAATTCTGCAAGGCCTACTTCGGCCCGCAAGTCGCCACGCGATTCCGCCCGCACTTCTTCCCGTTCACCGAGCCGTCGGCGGAGGTCGATGTGTCCTGCTCGCTTTGCGACGGGACCGGCTGCGCGATGTGCACGGACGGGTGGGTGGAGCTGGCCGGAGCCGGTATGGTCGATCCGAACGTCCTGGAGGCCGTCGGATACGATAGCGAGAAGTACACCGGATATGCGTTCGGGTTCGGGATCGATCGGATGGTCTGCGTGCGACACGGCATTCCGGACATTCGCCTGCTTTTCGAAAACGACGTCCGCTTCCTGCGTCAGTTTTAGAGTCCGGATTCGCCGGCCTTGGAACTACCCTTGCGCTGGAAGACATTTCCCGGCCGCTGAACGACCAGGCCCTTCAGCACGAGCATCGTCATCGCCGCGGCGACTTGCCCGCTGGCAGCGCCGCTGAGGCGGGTCAACTCGTCAAGGCCCAGCTGTCCGCCGCCCAGAGCCGAAAGCAGCTTCGCCTCCATCTCGGTCAGGTTGTCCGGTAAGGCGATGCTCGCCGAGTCTTCTTCGACGGGCGTCATCCTTGCGCCGACCTCGCCGAGGTGTTCAAGAATATCATCCAGGTTCTGCACCAGAATCGCACCGCTGCGGATGAGCTCATTGGCGCCGGTGCTCAGCGGCGAATCTACGCGGCCGGGCACGGCGAAAACCTCCCTGCCCTGCTCGCCCGCAACCCGCGCGGTAATCAGCGAGCCGCTTCGCCTGGCCGCCTCGACTATCAGCACGCCCAGCGACAAACCGGAGATGATCCGGTTCCGCTTCGGAAAGTTCGCGCCCTTGACGTCCGTTCGCATCGGCAGCTCGGAGATAATCGCCCCGCGCCCGTCCGAGACGATCTGATCGAACAGCTTGACGTTGTCCGGCGGATAGGTCGCACACAGCCCGCAGCCCATCACGGCAATGGTCCTGCCGCCGGCCGCCAGCGCGCCGCGATGGGCGGCGGTGTCTATCCCATGCGCCCCGCCGGACACCACTACAAAACCGGCCCGGCCCAGCAGCTGCCCAAACCGCTCCGCCTGCTCCAGCCCGTAGTACGTGCACCGCCGCGACCCGACCACCCCCATCGCCACGGCGTCCGCCTCCCCAAATTCGCCGCGGACGTACAGCAGAGGCGGCGGATCGTAAATCGCCTTCAGGCCCGGCGGATACGACTCATCGGTAAGCGTGACAATCGCCGCACCGCACCGCTGCGCCTCCGCCAGCTCGGAATCGATCTGCTCATCGGTAACCGCGGCGATGGCGGCGGATGTCTTGGCGCCGACGCCATCAACCTTGCGCCACTGCTGCTGCGTCGCGCCGGCGGCCGCCTCGACGTCGCCGAACGCCTCGACCAATCGCGCGAAAAGCACCGCCCCGACGCCGTCGGCCAGCGTCAGTCGCAAATAGGCCCGCAAACGCTTTTGATCATCCATAAACCAAGTTCCCTTCCGGCGATGGATTATAATACCGCCGCCGCACCTGCGACAGGGCCGCGCCGAAACCCGCCGGCCGACAGGCGCCGAAGGTCGCAGCCAGTCGCGGCTAGTCGCGGCCGGCAGCCGATAGTCGCAGGTTCTGGCAGATATTCGCAGATAGTCGCAGCCAGCAGCGGATTGTAGCAAGAGGTAATCGGCGTAAGTGCCGGTACACACAGCAGATGCGAATTGCGTCGACGTCTCCAGCGAAATTTCGCCTCTCGGTCCGGTCGGCGAACCGGGCGCATATCGCCCCTCGGCGCCTGCACAGCGGCCCGGCCGCGGGCTTGTTCTTGTGAAAGTCGCGTTAGTAATTTCAGCAATCTCGATCGGTGACATTGTTCGGATCGCCTCGCCGCTGTGGCGGCGCGCTAGGTGCCCCCACCTTATGTGCGGTGACATTGTTTTTGCGCGCAGAATGCGTCATTGTCAGGAGCGTTGGAATGGAAGTGGCGGTGCGGCCGGGGGTAGAAATTCTTCCCAAAAACTGCGCTCCCACCGCCGCGCCGGCGAATCTGCGCGCGCAGCCGCTGCCGCCGGCGCAAAAAAGGTGGCTCGCAGGGGGCGCTGCGAGCCAAGACACGCGCATCTGTCCTAAATCTAAGCCCTGAGCAGGGCTAAATCGCTCTAGCAAAGCAAGGCGAAGGCTATTACCACGGCCAGTGCTGAGCGGACCATCCGCGTCATGCGGTTTTCGCCATCATGTCGTTTCACGATTGCCTCCTAGGGCGATCTCAACTAGCTTCAAGACAAGTATAGGATTCCCCCCCCGCCCGTGTCGCCGGAACCGGCTATAATTTTTAAAAGGACACGAGCTCTTGGAATCAGCCCCTCCCCGCCTTGAAAAACTTCCTTTGCGGAGTCGCTAAGCATCGAATTTCGCCATTGCAGTTAACCGATGCTACTTCTGTGATGCGGACGGGGCGCTGGGCGGTGTTGGCAGTCGGTACTTGATTCGATACGAAACCAGCTTGTCAGGCGACGTGGAGACCCTGAATTTCAGCGACAGCCTGTCGCCTTCCATTACGCGTGAATTCTCGGGGGGCTCGACCGAGACAAGCTCCGCCCCGGGAGGAAGCTCGACTGTAGTGCGGTACCTGTTTCCGGGGCCCAGCTTGTAGATCCAGACATCATCTTCGTGGATGGCCTGGACCTTCCTTGTCCAGTGGATTTCGGCCTTGCTGCCAAACGGCACAGGATCGATCAACTGGATGACGTCGCGGCGATTCTCCCCGGCCGGCTCGCGCCGGATAGCCAATGACCTGCCCATGGAATCCCTGTAGCATGATTCCGAAGCCGAGATGAACTCCGTCTGCGCGATGGCCGGGCCACCATAAAGCGGAACTTCCCTCAACACCAACTTCCTCCTGTTCGAGTACGTCCAGCGCGCCGCCTCTTGTCCATTGCCATCGGCCTGGAGCCTGATGACGTTCTCGAACACCGCGCCGCTGTCGATGCACCTCAGGAAGCGGAAGTCGCCACCCGTCGCGACGCCGAAGGCCAGGACCAGCAGTGCCACTTTCCAGGCGCGTCGTTCCCACTTTGAAAGGCCGGCGGGACGCAAGGGGGATTCAAGCTGCGAGAGTTCCTCGAGGCCGTGCAGCGATTCCTTGTTGGCGGCCAAGTCGCACCTCAGCAAGCGAAGCTCCCTTTGGGTGCCCAGGCGGGTGTGGACGATCCAGTACCATAGTTTCATCAGGATGGTCGACTCGAACATCACCAGGAACAGCATAGCCCAGAGAATCTGAGCCTGGGTGTCCGTAGCTTCGAAGAACTTGCGGACCATGACGCAAGCCAAAACCATGAAGACCACCAGCCAGATCCACAGGCGCCGCTCCACCTGGCGGGCCTTGGCGTGAAAGCTGCCGAGGACCGTTGTGCGGAGTTGCGCCGCCCTGTCCGCATCGAACTTCACGTCTCCCAGCGAATCACCGCCGTGTGGCTTCTTGTCATTCATAAAAGTTCTCCAATAAAGCTCGTAGCCGTTGCCGGATGTAGTGCAGCCGGGACCGGACAGTGCCGGCTGGGATACCCAACATCTGGGCGATCTCGTCGTTGCTAAAGCCGTCTGTATACCGCAGGGCCAGCAGAGCCTGCTCTGCCGATGGCAGTCGCCTGATCATTCGTTGCAGCCGGTCTATATCAGGAAGCGTCTCGTCCGGGTCAGATGCCTCCTCACGACCCAAGCGGCTGTAATGTGCTTCCCTTTCGCGACGCCGAACATGGCGTCGCACCCAGTCATTGGCCTTGTTCTTAGCAATTCGATAAGCCCACACCCCGAAGGCAGACTCCGATTCTAATCGCCTGATTTGTTGCGCTATAGCCAACAAAGACTCCTGCAACACATCCCAGGCCGCTTCGGTGTCGCCAGTTACCCGCAGGGCATGGCGCCAGAGCCTCTCCTGCCAGCGGGCCAGCAGGACCTCAAGTGCCGCCGCGTCTCCTTGGCGGCAAGCAAGCACCAACAAGTCGTCTGAATTTGAATGATGCTGGCTCACCAGTCAGGCAATCAACCTTTCCACCCCTATAGTCGCCGCCTGCGTCATCGGCGTTCAAAAATTCGGAGAAAAATGCGACCCAAACGGGCGCCAGCAGTTAAGTTGCGCGGCAACAACGAGCTAAGCCTCTCCTCACTTGACCACCCGAGACAATCGTACTTGAAACCATTGGAGAAGCAACATCCGTACACACACTAACGACGAAGATCCATCAGGCGAGAGCAGACAACCAGGACGCGCGACGGGCGGGCAATCGGGATCCGCCGGCAAGGTTGCTCGGCGCGAATCGCGCCGCTTCCTGGTATTCTAGGTCTTATGACGGCACATCCGCTGCCAAGGCGAACGATACTGGTCGTGTCCTGCTGGGGGATGACGCTGCTGTCGCTGGCGACGGTGGCGCCTGCGGTCGCCCTTACCTCCATCGCGGCCGACCTGGGGATGGACTACGTCCAGAAGGGGTATTTCCTGGGCGCGGCGTTCTGGGGAATCACACTGTTCATTCTGATCTCCGGGCCGCTGGCCGACCGGGTCGGGTTTCGGGTAGTGCTTCTGGCGGGCACGGGACTGTACTCGGTGGGGTGTCTGCTGACAGCACAGGCGGGGGGCCAGTGGACGGCGTCGATGGGCGTGTTTGCGATCGGGGCAGCAGCGGGCCTGTCGGACGCACTGTTCACGCCGATCATCTGCGCCATCTTTCCACGGGATCGCACGCGGATGAGCAACCTGCTGCACTCGTTCTATGCGATCGGGATCATCATCACCGTCGCCCTGATGCTGCTGCTGATGCGGGTGGGATGTTCGTGGCGGAATATCTTCCGCATCCTGGCCGTGCTGCCGCTGCCGTTCCTGGTGGCAATGGCGCTGGTGCCGCTGCCGGACCGCGCACACGAGGGCGCCAAGCGCCTCCGCGCACGGGATCTCCTGCACCGCCGCGCCTTTATCGGGTTTGCGCTGGCGATCTTTCTGATCGGTGTGACGGAGCTGGGCCCGGCCGGCTGGTTACCGAACCTCGTGGAGGAGGCCGCCGCGGGATCCCGCACGCACGGCGCGCTGGGAATGCTGATCTTCGCCGTGGCGATGGCTGGCGGGAGACTTTCGGGGTCGTGGGTGGTTCACAAGTTGGGCGTTCGCGGGTTGTTTATCGGCGGGGGCGTCCTGTCCGCGGTATCGCTTCCGCT
>SDBV01000021.1_pt1 | contig 144298 bp, 218 predicted proteins | sample 2277081 | NCBI WGS metagenome assembly SDBV01 (sample SAMN10402039, study PRJNA504765) | marine sediment metagenome | isolation source: marine sediment core GS10_PC15, 223 cmbsf | place: Arctic Ocean: Southern Knipovich Ridge | collected 2010 | reverse complement strand
CGCTAGTGGCTCGCTGAGGGGGTCGGCCTATTCTATGTCAAGAATCCTAGCGGGTCGCTAACGAGCACGCTACCCTTACCTCGGTTCAGACCGAGTATGGCGGGTGGTAGTCAAGCACTACTAGGCCATAGCTCATCTACCCACTAGGCATCCCTCAATAGGGGGTGCCTTTTCTTATGCGCTAACGACCCACTTACATACTTGGTATATTGATTCTAAGGGGCCTAGGAGGTTCTATAGCGACCTGCTGACATGCTTGGACTATTCTATGTCAAGACTCCTAGTGGGTCGCGGATTGACACGTCCTAATCGGGGTGTATCTTATTGACACGGCACGGAAGTCATTCTGACACATCATCCAATTGGGTAATGTCATACGCATGTAAGTGGGTAAGCATAGCAGGTTATGTATCAATACCATAAGCATGTAATCTATAAGCATGTAAGCATGTAATCTATAAGCATGTAATCTATAAGCATGTAATCTATAAGCATGTAAGTGGGTGATGTATCCTGTACACTACTGTACAACTGTACACTACTATACATCAGTACACTAGTGTACTATTCCTGACTCACGTTGCTGAATTCTACTGGGGGCCAGGCAACCCCAACATGCGTGGCATCAAATCGACCACACCCCCCATTAGGGTGAGATCAAATTGACTTCCATAGTGTTATGCCATGCTTACTCGCTTGCTAATGTATCTTAACGATTAGCAGATTATGCAGGTTAGCAGGTTATGCAGGTTAGCCTGTTGTGCAGGTTGTGATGGTCATGGTCACTGTGCTATGCTTACCCACTAACATGCTAATGTATCCTAGCTTATCTACTAACATGCTAATGTATCCTAGCTTGCTAATGTATCTTGATGATTAGCCAGTTGTGCAGGTTAGCAGGTTATGCAGGTTAGCCTGTTGTGCAGGTTGTGGTGGTCATGGTCACTGTGTTATGCTTACCCACTAACATGCTAATGTATCCTAGCTTATCCACTTACTTACCATGACGGTTAGCCTGTTGTGCAGGTTAGCCTGTTGTGCAGGTTATGGTGGTCATGCTTACCCACTAACATACTAATGTATCCAATAGCACTCGCTTGCTTACCCGCTTACTTACCATGCCGGTTATGATGATAAGCGGGTGGGTAAACATGGCGTGACCACGAAGACCTGCATAACCGACTGTGCCTTGTTCACCTACGTGCTAATGGTATAGCTTACTAATGATCTTACTAATGGTATAGCTTACTCACCTATATACTAATGGTATAGCTTACCCACCTACATACTAATAGTATATCTTACTGATCTATGAGGGTAGGGGGTGGGGGACCCACGCAGGTGGGAGGGTCTAATATTAGTAAGATTGTAACATTAGTTTACATTACCTACCACAGCCCTTCTCACTAATAAATACCAGATTTATTGGTTTTATGACGCGTCACTAAATATTAAAAATGCTCACAGTGAGCATTTGACGCGTCACTGTATTTGGGAAGGGGTCATTGAGCTTTTGCTATGCCTGTAGGGTTAAATCATAATCTTGTCATTTGTCATAATAGGAATGATGTTGTACTTATACTTGTATAGAAGTTAACTAAATAATACTACTAATCTACTAATAATGCTAACTATGTTTCTATACTGGTTAAGGTATAACATCATTACTAATATGACAAATGACAAGATTACGATTTACCTCGGTGTGCATAGGCTCAACCTAATGCCACCTCCTAACTTACTAATATATGGTGACGCGTCGGAAAACCGTATATTAGCTTGGGGGTTGTAATTACAAAAAAGATGAGCTTGGATATAACGTATTTAATTACAACCCCCAAGCTCGTCATTAGTTAGTGATCATTATTTGAAGGAGGCCAAAATACGATTTACCCTATAAAACAAGGGTTTTGGTATATTAGTTATTATGTCGCTTTTATCTACAAAAAATGAAAAAGCACCCAAATCATATATTAGCTTGGGGGTTGTAATTAAATACGTTATATATAAGCTCATCTTTTTTCCAATTACAACCCCCAAGCTAATCAATACCCCCGATGACAAGTGACAAGAATACGATTTACCTCGGTGTGCATAGACTCAACCTAATGCCACCTCCTAACTTACTAATATATGGTGACGCGTCACCAATCCGACCCTCCAAACAAACAAAACCCACTAATCAACTTGGTGGGTAAAATCTGGTGTCATCTAACACAATAGTCTTACTATTGATTAGATTTAAGGGTTCCACAGGTAAGCGACACTGCTCCGGCACAAAGTACCCACAGGAGCATTAGACACCAAAATATCGGATGGACCAAGGTTCCTAGTGAAAGTACAAGTCCAAGTCCTATCCATATAATAGTAATCATCTCAATAATCCTCACACGCTAGGAATCCAAAGAACGGACTAATCCAGAAGAGTATCCCCAACATTACTAAACCAATCAACAATCTCACTATTACTCCCATAGTTTTGTACCTAATCACCTTATTTATAACCATATTTATTCTGTTAAATTACTGCTTTTGCATAATGATGATTTAGCTCTTTTTTGAGTAACATCATTGTTAATCAACAAACATTAGTATAAGCATCTCTGACACCTAATGCATAACATTTTTCATCCATTACCATTTCTCTAAGCTCCCATAAGTCGTTTTCAACATTAGTATCCAGACACAAAATAGGAATGCACCCACAGCATCAGGAGGGGTACTCCTATGAGCGCTGACCTTAGGTAAGCCTTTGTATACCACATCGGACTCTAGCCACTCCACCTTCCGCCATATACCTTTATGATAAATCATCACCAAAAGGATAATAAAAGACACAGACCAAATCATAATCATTAAATTCATTATTCCCTCGATATTACAATCATACCTAAGAACCATGTAACCATTATGCTTACTCCTATCCCTGTGAACACGCACCCTGCAATCTGCCTCGCGTCAACACCATACCACCATAGAAATAAGCAAAGCGGACATGTCAACAGGGGTACAAATAGACCTATCAGGCCACATGTCCACAAGGTCATTCCCTGAGCCCACTCACCAATCTTCTTATGGTAATAGATCCCTAGATACCCTAGAAAGAAGAATAACCAAACAATAATAATAAATATGTTCATCTTAACCTCAATTTTGGAACAATGATTCTAAATGCCCTAGCAGCAATACAATTACAGTCTAACTGTTTTACTAAATTCTTAATAGCATTTTCCTCTGTGTCTCCAGTGCCCATTAGATCCTCAAGCTTCGAGCCATCCATTTTAGCCTTGTAGAACTGTATGTAATTATACTCAATGGTCGCGTAATAGTATAATCTATCATTACATCTTCCGGTAATCACCAGAGTCAGGCCATACATTTCCATGAAGTCCTCAAACGTCATTCCCGCCCTGAGTCCTCGTCTCTCAATTTTCATCAGTTAATCCTTAATGTTGGAACTTTTATACATCCTACAAGGTTATATCTTACTGCAATATACTGCATTTGACACTTCCACGCCAACTCCTTAATTGCCATCGCCTCAGTGGGTCCAGAACCCATTAGATCTCTGGTCTTTGTACCACTAGCATTGGAGATATAATATCCTGCGCCATTCCAGTGTTCTATAGTTGCTTCAAAATACCCCCAATCCTCATGGACTCTGGTGACTACTACAATTAAATAATTCTTACTTATGAATTCTTCAAATGTCAATCCTTTGGATTTATACCCTCGTCGTTTAATAATCATTACCACTCATCATCATCAGGTAACCTAATGATACCATAAATTGCAAAACTAAGCATCATTAGAGATAAATAACATATTCCAATAAGTGTAAGCATTGACGCGTCAAGCCCTAGGATTAAAAGAACCGGGATGGCTATAAGCGGTACCCTTAGAAGTGTCCCAAAATATAAAACACCAGTTAACCAACCAGCTACTTTTTTTGAAACAGTCACCACACCGCTCCAATACTGTCTAGCTACTAAGACAATAAAACACTCAACCCACAAACTAATCAATAATCCCATTAATATCCCTCCTCAATTTAGGTACAACTACACTCCCAATCTTAGTTATAGATCCACTCATTACCAAGTCTCTCAGATTATTAATTGCATTTTTCTCGGCAAGCCCCCAACCAACAAGATCATCACCTAGATGCTCACCACCAGTAACCTTGAGTCTGACTCCATCTTTCTCTATTGTAGCCCCACAGATAGGCTTATTCGCATAATCATAGGTGGCTGTGAGTACTAGTACCAAGCCAGCATCTTCTAAGAACTGACCTAACGTCACACACCCTGACCTGTCATCTACTCGCTTAATTTGCACAACTTATCCTCCCATTTTAATAATGGTACTTTTATAGACCGCCCCCTGACTCTCAATAGTTTTACCACTTATTTGTCTTACCATTTCTCTTATGGCTCCTTCGTTATCTAACATGATTGCCATAACTGTACTTGTCTGGTGTTGAAGACGAAATTTTGTTCCATTCTTCTCCTCTATCCCTGCTGTAACGGCTGGCATATCATACAACCGTACATTAGTGAGGATTAGTGCTAAATCATGTTCCTCCATAAATTTACCTAACGGTACTCGATTAATTTTCATCACCACCCCTTAAATACAAATTCCGTAAAGAATAAGAAACACCAAATAATCATACTAGCCACTCCTAGACTCACATATCCAATTGAGATCTCTGTGAGTACTGACACGTCAGCAATACCACACTTCACAAGGAGTATGGTAACAGGAAATACCACAGCCATGGACACCATGAGCAGCCATGCATAACACAAAGAACCCTTCCACAGTAACCAATTAAGCATCTTTATTAATCCCACTTAGAATCCATAAACCTGAGAATACTGTAACTATTGCAACACAACCCCAGATAGCTGCGAGGGCTGTAGCATAATCCAAAAAACTTGTACCTAGTAACCAATCAATCATTTCCACACCTCCGCAAGAACCCACAGGAGTCCTGCAAATATTGCACAAAGCCCTAAGCTAGCCACAATACTTATAGCAGCTTCAAGCCCAGTCCAAGTATTCATACTCCATACCTCATACGTGGGCATACCTATTAGTACAACCGATAAGAGTACCAGTCCAGTTATTCCTAGTTTACTGATCATTATAATTCCCCTTTGAAAACATAACGGAAGACCATTACCGTGAATATGGTAATAAGTCCTATTATTAGTATACCAAGTGTACAAGCTATCCAGCTACATATTAGATATATTAATGCATCAGGTACTAAAATTCCGAGTACACTTAATCCAAGGGTAATAAGTGATCCCACTAGCAAGGTCATTACCCACAACCAGACTAGAAACACTATAATTCTACTAATCATCATTCCACCCGTCTATTAGAACCACAAACCAAACTGCAAATAGCACGAAGAGTCCTGAGATAGCTACAACACTTAGACCATATACAATACTCTCCATACACCCATACCATGTTAGGACTCCATCACGCGATCCCGTTGTGAGAATAGTTACCAGTACAACCAGTACTACCAGTCCAGTTATTCCTAGTTTACTAATCATTATCACTCCAATCAATTAAGAATTGTCCAAGCATCCTTGCCCCTTCTCTAGTGAGAAGTGCCCCTGAATGCAACGAACTAACAATTTCATTCGTCTTGCAATCCCAGAGGTTAAACGATATGCTCATATTATCTTTGTGCGTTTCCGCCATAGGCCAAGCCATTAATCGTCTGGCGGTTCCACCAATCTGTGGGCGTTCGTGCATAAATATACCATTGTTTATAGCACATTTAACCATCGCATCCTTATCCTGTATTTTCATTATTACCCCTGATCCTTAAGAAGGTATTTTTTTCATCTAATTCATCCTCCAAGTTTTCCACAGTCTTCTTAGCCGCCGCAAACGGATGCTTAAGGCAGACTAGTACATGAGCTTCAAAGGCTTGTATACTAATAACATTGTACTTGTGGCCACAATAACTACAGGGCACCAACTCTTCACCAATTGCCTTTAGGTCCCATAATGCTCTCTTAAAATTGTTGTGTTCAGTCATTATGAAATCTTTCTGTATCATATAATCTGTCTGACAATTCTCTGTTAACCCTGTGACTCTCCGCTAAGGCTTCCCTAAGCTCCTGTGCGTCCTTCTTAGCGGCTGCTAGCGGATGCTTGGGGCATTGCTCTATATGCGCGGTAAGAACGTCAGAATCGGTTCCAGGGCCACGAACACACGATTGGAGATCAGCCACTTGTTTACGTAATTCCTTAATTTCATCATCCTTACTGAACTTAGCTATATGGGACCTAAGGTATTTAAGTTGTTCTAAGGCCCCTTTATTCAAATTAGCGGCGTTGCTTAGGACCCGGTAAGTGGCACCTAGAATACACTGTAACCTACTAATAGCATCATCTCTGGAGTCACCAATTGCGAGTAGACCGTCAACCGGTACATCCGCGTGATAGAATCCATACTTTTTAACTACACTGGTATAGATTGGCTTCAGTATCTTAAAGCCTTCAACCTCACGTAAACATTCACTCATTATAACCTCCTGAAGATGGGATTCAAGGTATCTCTTTTGATGTTCCATCTGGGGACCTAGCTTCGTATGTTTCTGTAAGAGTCTATATGTGCCAGCTACAATATCCTGTAGGTTATAAATAGCCTCACTCCGATCATCACCAGATGCGTTTAGATTAGCTGCCGGGACACTTGCAATATAGTCTCCGTATGGAGTCTCAACCACACTGATATAGATTGGCTTCAGTATCTTAAAACCCTCAACTTCAAGTAAACATTCAACCATCACATAACCTCGCTACATCTCTATACATAGGTACCAAACCGTAACCAAGTAGATCAGAGGGCATTTTGTAAATAGTACAGTGTCCATAGTCATCAGGTATCTCAACATTAATATTCTCTGGGACAATAATGTTCAGTGCGTTACTAACCAACCCACTAGGCAACTTAAAATCATGTGTTGCTACATAAAAATGATCTGTAGTTATGATTCCTGGTGCTAAATCCTGGTCATAATAGTCAGTTACTACCCCCCACTCTAGGAACCCTCGCAACCAATCAGCATAGTCCGGGGCAGAAGCACGACGCAAGCACCCCCGGATATTAGCAATCTCTGACTCTTGTTTGTTTTGTAGGGCGTCCCTTTTCTTGGAGGCACGGTCCCACTGTCTATTCTGACTCCGAATAACAGCTTCGTATTGTTTAATCATCATCTTACTTTCAAAAAAGGAACCCACCATGCAATTCCAGCAACCGCTAATGTTTGACCGGATATTTTTGCTGTCATCCTGTTAATTATCATACACTCTGATGTACCAGTAACACTAAGTGATCCTGCCTCCTTAAAATAAAGTTCAGTACCCACATTATCTTCTAATGTACCCACTAGCCATATTGAGTTAACCTTAGAGTATATTACTAATGTTAATTTACGCCTACTTAAAAATTCATCTAATTCTAGTAAAGCTACTGTTTTTGGTAATACTCTTCGTTCAATATTCATTCAAATCCTCCAAAAGGCATAGCCTCTTTACTAATTTCTCCGACCCCTACGCCATCGCGGATAGCTCCGCAATACATCGGCCATGGACCTTTCATCAGGGTGGCCATCTTAAATTCATTGTCGTCACCACCCATACGGTACATTTTATCAGCATCATAAAAGTTATCGAATATTAAATTTTCTACAACAAATTGATCAAAATAGCGAACATCCCCACGCGGAATAAGCTTACCCCTTATGATCCGAGGACGACTTACAGGCTTACCATCAATAGTACACTGTAATTCCTTAGGCCATTGTTGAAACCACATATGATATTGACGTAAAAGACTGGTTCCAGCAAACACAGTCCGACTCATTAGTGGTCCCACTTCTAATGCAAGACAGGCCTTACCCTTATAAGCATATACAATATCACAGTTATGATATTTGACACCACAAGATGGGTTAATAGTTCGTAAGGCTAGAATAACTGCGACCTCAGAACCACTTGTTAGTAATGTGATTCTACAGTCATGTTGTAAGGTCATACGAGTGCCAATGATATATGTCTCTAGATTATCAAATTCAAGCCTATGAAGATAGTGCATTATAAGGACCCTCCTACCTGCCATTCGTCTAGGATTCTAACTAAGTCTTCAGGCTTGATGTTTTCAAATTCTTCTGTTTTATTTGCTGTATGAAATACACACCTGATTCGATTCTCAATGAAGCTGAGGTATATACTATTACCCCATACAAAATCAATTCCACTGATAAAACCAATATCACTACCATAAAGTGCCGGGTAGACCTTAGGCGCTGGATACTCCTTCAGCACCTCCAAGACTCTTAGAGCATTAGCTTTTTCATCAACTAACATTTTTTGGATAAATTGCTTAGCAAAGAACATATTTCCTTCTCCTTCGTCTAAATCGTAGATGTGGCACACGGCGCTCGCAGATAAGTTCAAACAGATCGTCTGGCCATGGGATTAGCCAGGTTCTATACTTGTGTAACCTCATTGCAAGGGTATTTGTTGGTATTCCTATAGCCATAGCCAATCCCCTCTGAGACTTGTAGCGTCCCCCTTCCCATTCAAATTCACTCGCGTTGTAAGCTCGGTGGCCTAGTCCACCACCTGAATGTATGCTGAGGAACCCGTGCGCGGCTTTTTTTGTTGTCTTTGGCCCCATTTGGGTTATTCGACAGTTGTGTTGAGGCTCTTTTGTACTAACAATAAAGTTAGTATAACCCTGACAAGTTAGTCTATAAACTGCGTGGTTCATTAGTGATCTCCCATCCATGCTATAGCCCGATTGGCTAGTTTCTTTGCGACGATTTTCTTGAAGTCAAGACTGCACACAGTTCCTATTTTATGCAAGCCTAATTCCGATTTTCCAATAGTCGCGTCGTACTCGTCAACCACCATTGGTAGGCTACTGATATATTCAGTTAACTCCTTACGTACATCTTCTTTTTTACCCTGAAAAAGTCGATTATTCCACCGACCCTCGATTGGTATATTTGCTTCAATTTTATTCACTAAGAAGTAACGTGCATGAGCTATGGATTCCATTTTACTTTTATGCTGATAACCACTGAAACTTACAGTACCACTAAATAGAATGTTGTTTGATTTACATTCTTTTTTCAATGTATCTTTTAACTGATCTGGTGTACCTTCATAGATTTGACCACCGAGAATAAAACGCCCAGAACTAATATCATATTCATTTAGTATCATTTCTTTTATGTTGTTACCCGGCTTGACTACTAGAACAAGTTCACCAAAGAACACGGCACCATTCCAATCAAACTCTGATTGCCAAAGATGATCAGAGACTTGTTTTTTAATCTTGGGTCTTGTAGCTTCAAAACTTATGGGACCTAATTGAAATTTCATCTATCACTCCTTAGTATCAGTACAGTTAACATAACCATTACAAAACAAACTATAAATCCTACTTCAAATACCAAAATGTGGACCATTTTTTACAAGATCTCTAAAGGTCTTTTTGTCAAATCTATAGGTTTCATGTGTATCTAAAACTTGTGTATTATCAGAGTGTGTTTTTCTAATAAATCTTAAGTGCGGCACTGGCTCCCCGTTGACAAACTCCACAAGATCCTTGGGCCAAGGCTCCAGCCACAGTCTGTACCTAATTAGACGAAATCTTAGTTCGTCTACTGTCATCTTCATGGCTTGAGCCAACAAATGTAATTGTTTGTAGATACGACCTTGGAATAAGAATCTGTCCCACTCTATCCCAGATAATTCGAGCAGTGCTAACTCATTATCGTGGTTCTTGTCCATGTATATCTCTTCTCCACGGGTACTTTTACACCGATAATCCGGTCCATTCTCATCAGCGATGACATGATTAGTGTGCCCTTGACACTCTAGTTTGTAGATGTAGTATTTCATATTATGTATCCCCCGTAAAATTCTGGTTGTTGTATTTTTCGATTTTCAATCCATTCCTCTAAATGTTCTGGCCAGGGGTGAAGCCAAGCTCTGGCACGTCTTAGCTTGTGGTTAATAGTTTTTATAGATATACCCATATCTCTAGCTACTTCCCATTGATATGTTCTAGCGTGGTCTAAATATATACACCAACATGGACTCCGACGATACCACAGACCACCGTACATACGAGCCTTAGTATCACGCCATACTAAAGCTTCTTCTTTAGTGGTGTGACTACTAATCTGAGTAGCCTTGCACCGATATGGCTTAGCATCAATTACATAATTGACGAACCCTTGAGCCTCTAGTTCATATACATGAAACACTACATGTACCTTCTGTCATCCCAAGCATTCAGAAGTTGTTCCCCTCTGGTTAGGAGAACAATTCCATCAGTGTCCATCTCCCATCCTTCACACTGTAGCCAATTAGGGTTTTCAGTAAGGGTGAACAGTTTTCTGTGCGCATCATCCAAAGACTCAGCATCAACTATAGCGGTTTTGCCGGAACTACTTATCATGTACAACATCCCTTACTCCTTATAGTTGGAACCTTGATTCGTTTACCAAATAGCCACGGGTGCCCAACATATATATTGTATAATCTACCCAGACGCTTCTTCAATTTACAAATAGCCTTTTTTTCAGACACACCATAGCCCTCAGTTTTATAGATACCAGTATCAATCCAATGTCCATGATAACCACGTTGATAAACATTATAACCCTTATGAGTTTGAAATGTAGCGGTATAATGTTTAGTACCATCACCTGCTTCCTTGCAGTCAACTACTATTACTGTTATGTTATGTCTCGTTAGAAATTCATCTATTGTAATAGGTGCAGGTTGATTTGTTCGCTTAACTATCATTTAATCCAAAGACCCCCATCTCTAAAATTCTTAATATGTAATTTAGTATTTTCTCATCTGAAATACTAGGAGCTATGTAAACATAAACATCAAGGGTACCAAGTGCTAGTCGCGTCCTCCTATATTCAACTATATTAGGTGCTGTATGTTCATATATATTTGTAGGTGTGTGTAATCGTGGTACAGGGTCTTGACGTTCTCGTACATTCCAGTATTCCAAAACTTCTATATTACGTTGTTGCCTATCCCACGGACCACCAATAAATAAACATTCTCTAATCATGATTCTTCTAGACATCCTTCTTTCTGTACTTAAATTATATCACATTTAAGGTCTAAATCAAATTATTTAAGGGTTCTGGGAGTAATTTTTTAATTATTTTCATAAAATTTAATGATTATAGGGATTATACTGGATATTTGGACTTGTAAACCGTCTAAGTATATAGAGGGGATTCTATAGATGCAATGTGATCATGTTAACAGACGCACTGGCCAATGCTCACGCGAGGCTTGTGAAGGCAAAAATCTTTGCCCCATGCACGTACATGGGGACCCAGATGAATTCGGAAAACGACTGTATCGTCTTCAAAATCATGATCGCCGAGTTCGTCATGCTACCCTCTCTGACCATGACGAATTACGTTCTATCCGGGAAGAAGTGGCTCTAGCGAGAATGGTCCTCGAAGAGCGCTTAAATTCTATTAAAACCGACGCCGATCTCATAGCAGCCACGGGACCCGTGAATACGTTGCTTCTTACGGTTGAAAAGTTAACTTCAAGTTGCTTAAAACTTGATCAAACTGTCGGTAATCTGTTAGCAAAACCCGCCCTTCTTAAAATGGCGAGTGATATTGTCTCTATTATTCTTGAAGAGCTAGCAAGTCTCCCCGGTCACGAACTAATTGTAGATAAGATCTCTAAACGTATAATTGAAACAATGTCATCAATAGAAGGTACAGACTAATGAAAAAGTGGATTTATAGTAAAACAGTATGGTTTAATGTCATAAGCACAGTCGTTACAGCAACAGCTTGGGCCATGGGTGAACTCCCTGATGGTTCTACTGCTGTTGCAATCTTAGTATTTGTAAATACGATTGGTAATATGATTCTACGACTATTAACAACTACAAAACTAGTCAAATAAGGGCTAAGAAATATGACTCATGAATTCCGAACGGGGCATGTTTTCACCTCCATAATCCCGGTACAACTAGTAAATGATAATTCTCCATGTAAGTATGTTTATTTACGTGCTCATGGGGGGAATAATGATAACGTTTTTGTGGGTGGATCTAGTCAATTAGTTGGGCACGCAGATCCAACACATGCCACAGCTAACATGAATACTGGGGACGGGGATATACTAGTCCAAGCAACTCAAGGTGGTGATTTGTGGGATGGTAAAACAGTTCAATTTACAACCTTGGCTGGCACGGCTGCCGGAACTCCGTTGGCAGTTTATACTAGTAATACGATTACAATTACAGCTAATGATACTGTAAATACTACACTTGCAAATATTAACACTGTGGTTGTAGCTTTACTTAATTGGGATAAGACAGCAGTAGGTAATGCCGGTAATTTCAATCCAGGTGATGTAGGTGTGGTAGGCACTACAGCTAGTGCAGTTAATACTGTTGTTGCCAATGCAACAGGTACTTTAGCTGATGCAGGTGCATTTACTGTAACTTCTGCTGTAGGAGGCGCAGGTTGGAATAGTAAAACTCTTGCATTTGTGTTAGACGCGTCCACCCCAGCAGCTACCCCCACTGCAAATTATGTTGGGGCTGTTATTTCAGTTACGGTTAATTCAACTACTAATACAACAACTGCAAATATTAATACTGCTGTTCATGGTCTAACTGATTGGACTTCTAATGAAGATACTGGTGGGGAATTCTTCCCTGGTGATGCAGGCGTGACGGTTAATACTGCTAATGGTGTTACAGCCATTGCTCCTACAGCGACCTTAACGGTAATTGACACAGGTGCAATAACAATTACTTCGGCTGTTTCTACTACGGCTTGGGACAGTAAACCTGTTGTCTTTATCCTAGATGATTCAACACCAGCCGGAAGCCCGACTGCAAACTATGTAGCAGATCAGATCAATATCACAGTCTGTGATTCATCTAATACTACGATGTCTAATATTAATACTGTTGTTCACGCATTACCTGATTGGAGTTGTGCGATAGACAATGCCGGTGAGTTCTTTCCTGCTGATGGTGGTGTCACAGAAGATACTGCTAATGGTGTGAATGCTGTAGCAGCTAATGCAGTTGTTACGGTTGCTGCTAATAGTGCAGCAATTACAGTTACATCTGCTGTATTATCTGCTGCTTGGAACAGTAAACCTATTGTCTTCGCACTGGATAATGGGACACCAGCTGGGTCTCCAACAGCTAATTATGTTGGTGATACTATTACAATTACTGTAAATGATACAGTTAATACCACGATGGCTAATGTTAATACAGTTGTTGATGGTCTAGGTGATTGGGGTTCAGTTTTAGGTAATACGGGAAGCTTTTTCCCTGGTGATGCTGGGATGACTGATACCACTGCTAATGGTACCGGCGCTGCAAACTCTAATGCTGTTGTGACCTACGGTGATGCTGGAGAACTTACAATTACAGCAAATGAGGTTGGTGTATCAAAAAATGGTACGATAATTTCCTATGTGCTTGATACTGGGACTCCTGTTGGTACACCTACGGCTAATTATGCTAATGATGCAATTGTTATTACTTGTAATGCAACAGCTAACACAACTACTGCTAATATTAATACGGCAGTCCATGATTTAACTGATTGGGATTGTAATGAGGACACCGGTGGAAACTTTAACCCTGGTGATCTTGGAGTTACAGTTAATACTTCAGGTGGTATTACTGCTGTTGCTCCTAATGCCACAGTTGCCCTAGCTGATTCTGGTGATTTTGAAGTAGTCTCAGCCATTACAACAACGGATTGGGATGGTAAGACAGTTATATTTGCAACTGCCAGTGGTACACCAGCTAGTACACCTACAGCCGGTTATGCAACAAGTACAATTACTATTACTTGTAATGATACAGTTACTACAACTACTGCTAATATTGCCACTGCTGTTGATGGCTTAGGAGATTGGAGTTGTACAGAAGGAACACCAGGGGTCTTTGATCCAGGTGACGCGGGTGTAGTTGATACTACTGCTGGGGGTGTAAATGAGGTAACTGCAAATGCTGTTCTTACTGTTGCTGATGCAGGTGAACTTACTATTACAGCCGCAGCAGCCGGTGCTGCGTGGAATGATAAGCCCGTTGTATTTTTAACAGTTTTAGGTACACCTGTTGGTACTCCAGTTGCGAATTATGTAGCAGACCAGATTAATATTACGTGTAATGATACAGCTAACACAACAACTGCAAATATTAATACAGTTGTACATGCTCTAGGGGACTGGAACTGTAATGAAGATACCGGTGGAGAATTTTTCCCAGGTGATATGGGTGTAACTTTCACTACGGCTAATGGTGTAACTGCTGTTGGATCAGCTAACACTATAACATTTGGTGATACAGGTGCAGTTATTATTACTTCGACAGTAGGAGATACTTCTTGGGATGGTAAGAGTATTGTGTTTGCTATTGATGCTAGTACACCAATAGCCACGCCAACGGCAGCTTATGCATCTAATACTATTACAATTACGGTTAACTCTACAGTCAATACCACAACTGCAAATATTGTTACTGCCGTTGATGGTTTAGATGACTGGGGTTGTACGGAAGATACTGGTGGTAATTTCGACCCGGCTGATGCAGGGATTGTTTTAACTACTGCAAATGGTGTAGGAGATCTTCATTTTGTTGGGTTTGTACTTGATGCAGGTGAAGACTTGAAAATTGAAACTACAGCTCTTGGAAATATTTATGTTCATGCGTCTGTTGATGATCAATTACTTTCTTGGTTGGTAAAGGAATAACACTATGAATGAATTCCCTTTACAGATTTTTGATGGTCTTCATACTGCACGACCAGATCGCCAAACTGTTTCCCCTCCTGAGGCGGTTGATTATTGGGTCATAGTTCGAGAGTTAGCTGCTGTGCAAACTTATGTTAAGCATCTAGCTCAGGATGTCGAGATTATGCCAGGGCTCAAGGATGAGCTTGATGGGGCGATGGTCCAAGTGAGATCGGTACAATCCGAGATTGAAAGGCTGGTACCACCGGAAAAGTTGGCAAGGCGGGTACGTGATCTTGAAGTTAAATTGGTTGAACTTGATAATCGCAAGGATGTGGCTAATCTCCGTAGTGAGATAATGTCACTTCATGATACTATTACAACTAATCAATTACAAGGTCTTAGATTGCAAGAATCCTTTGCTAAGGATGTTAAAGGTTTCCAAAATCGTATGATGAATATGTTTAAGGTTTTAGAAAAGGAATTTTCTACTAGACTGGATGTGTTGGAAATAAAGATGAGTAAGGTGCATCTACAAGCTGAGGTTGGGAATCTATTAAGTCGCCTTGAGCAAATGTAAGGGATCTACAGATGGCTTTTATAGCTTCCGCAAGTTTCCCCGATTCTATTTGGGATGGGTTGACATACCAATTTGATTCTATACAAACAGACAAAGATCCTAGTTTCTTTTGGAAAGATTCAGCTACACAAGAAATTAGAGCCCTTGAACAATATTTGATTGATCGAGGAGACTTATTTGAGTTTTTTGATACTCTAGGACCCGCCAACTCAGTAGTTGGTGTGAAGATTGACAGTAGTGGGTTAACATATCGTGAACTAGTGGCTGGTTCTGGTGTTACTATTAGTCATACAGATGATGCAACAACTATCTCGGCAACGGGTGGTGTAGCAACTTCAACAGTAAATATGACAAATGTGGACTCTGGGTCGGTCATAAAAGCAACCCCAGTCTATACTTTTGGAAGCGGGACCTTTAAGAAGGGTAAAGCAAATACACAAGCATCTATTAGGCTGATAGGACTGGCAGCGGCAACAATTGCACAGGATGCAGAGGGATCTATTCAAACTGATGGAGTGGTTACGGCGAGTACGGGCGAGTGGGATACAGTAACAGGGGACTCTGGTGGCTTAACGCCAGATACTAAGTATTATCTCAGTGAGACTGAGGCCGGGAAATTAAAAACAACACCACCAACTTCTGGGTATGTTGTTCCTGTCGGCTACGCTGTGAGTACAACTCAATTAAAACTTAATTTGAATACGATTGTTCTATTATAAGGATTTACCATGGCAAGTAGAAAACCGTTAGTAATCAATGCGGGACGGCTTCAACAACTCCAATCAGGCGATGTGCTTGATGGGGTTGACAAAGATCTTGTATCGCTTCAAAATGATAATGCAGGTGCCGTTGTTATTGGTGCTCCTGTTTATTCGGTATCAGCAGGTAGTATTGATAAAGCACAAGCAGATGCCATTGGAACTTCTGAAGTAGTTGGCCTAATGGCCGATGTTACAACTGCCAACGCGGCATCTGGTGTAATTCAAACTGATGGGGTACTAACTGCTACCACAGGTCAGTGGGATGCGATAACCGCCGAGACTGGTGGTTTGGTAGCCAACACAATTTATTGGCTTGACCCTGATACCGCAGGACTGCTGACTATTACTCCTACTTCAACAGTTACAGAGTTAGTTGTTCGAATAGGTATAGGTCTTAGTACAACTCAAATGGAAATTTCAATTCAACCCCCCATTCTTTTATAAGGTTATATACTTATGGCATCACGAAAACCTCTAGTAATTGTTAGCGGTGAAATTCAACAACTCCAAGCAGGCGATCAGATTGACGGGATTGATCAGGATCTAGTTACATTAACAAATAATGAAGGTACTAATGTTGTTATTGGTGCTCCTGTGTATGCAGATGCGGCTGGCACATTCAAGGAGGCTATAGCGTCTGCTATTGGTACCTCTAAAGTTATAGGCCTTATGGTTGATACAACAGTCGCCAATGGTGCTACAGGTGTAATTCAAACTGATGGGGTTCTAACGGCTACTACTGGTCAGTGGGATGCTATTACAGCCGAAACAGGTGGCTTAGTCGCTGATACAGTTTATTACTTAGATCCCGATACCTCTGGGTTGTTAACAATTACCCCTACTTCAACAGACACAGAGTTAGTAGTTCGAGTTGGTACAGGACTTAGTACAACTCAACTGGAAATTTCAATCTACCCCCCTATATTACTCTAAATGGCTTCTAGACGCCCATTAGTACTGAATGCCGGTAAAAAAGAACTACTGCAAAGTGGTGATTCTTTAGATATTGGTGGTTATAATCTCCCTGTCTCAGGTGGTAGTGAGGGAGAGATTCTTGTAATGGGTGCTAGTGATGCTGCTTGGGGCACCACTACTGCTTTAGTATTAACATTGGGAGGTGTAAATACAACTGGCGATATTGTAATTGACTCTGATTCTAGTACTTTGCAACTAGGTGCTGATGCTGATTATACGGTTGGTTGGAATGGTAGTAATGCAGTTCATACAATCAGTGCAGGCGCTTATAATTTTGAGGGTGGTGCATTAAAACCTTGGACTGTTAATACAACTCAAAGAGATGCAATTACACCCGTTGAAGGTATGATTGTTTATAACTCGACTACTAAGTCGGTTGAAAAATATGAAGATGCTGTTTGGAGTGCTGGGCAGTATACGTTGCCAACTGGCGGTAGTCCAGAAGAGTTCCTTAAAAGAACTGCTGGTGGATATGTTTGGACAACTACATTTACATCAACTCTTAGTGTAGGTGCTGTAAATACAACTGGTAATGTAACCATTGACTCGGATTCTAATGGTGTAGTGCTAGGTGACGATGCTGATTATAGTATTAAACATGATGGGGCAAATGCTGTTCATACAACTACTACCGGGGCTTTTAATTTTGATGGTGGTGCTCTTAGGTTTCCGACCTTTAATACCTCTGACAGAGATGCAATTACACCTGTAAATGGAATGACTATTTACAACTCCGAGGATGCTCAGATACAAGAATATGAGGCAGGGTCATGGGAACACAAAGCTCCTGCAAGAATCATAGTAACTGATGAAACATTTTATGTTACAACAGGGGGAGATGATACAACAGGTGACGGTAGTAGTGGAACCCCTTGGGCAACTATTGATAAGGCATTAGCTGTAGTTGGTGATATGGTTTTATTAGCCGATGTTGCAATTAATATAGAAAAAGGTGATTATGCGGACACTGATATTCTAGTATTTGATCATCCTCAAGGTTGTAGACTCAATGTTTCAGGAGACTGGTTTGAAGAAACATTAGCATTAACATCTCGTTCAGGGTCGAGTCCAAACTTTGTGTATCTTTTTAATACTACTAACACTAGTGAATATACACTTAATGATTATGTAGTGGTATATGATGCGATTGGTGGTAGTGTCTTCTATGCGGTACAAGGGGTTTTAGAAGTAACTGCTATTGATCCTGGTGTTAGTGTGTCATTAAAAAACTTTGTTGCTACTCCAGGGGCAACCGGTGCTGTAACTGCAACTATTAGAGTGCCACAAGTACAGTGGGTACGCAAATTAAAATTTGAGACATCACTTAAAACACTAGAGGGTATACAACTTCAATATGATCCCCTTGCAGAGGTTGTTTATATAATAGATACAGACCCTAAAGAGAGTATAACAGTTAATATGAGTTCCTCAGTTGTAATTGGTACAAATGCTAGTCCTTATGGGATTTGTAGAAATACTAAAGGGACCCACATGAAATTCTATAAATCTGGAACCTGGGGATTACATATAGGATGGATAACTTACAGTACACTTGATTTGGATTGGGTGCTTTTTCAAAATGGTAATTTTGGGGTATATGGACTTTATGGTGCATCTATTGAATATGATTCTCTCCAATTTAATAGGATACCAAATTGTTTATCAATTTATTATGAATCAACAATGCATAGTACGATAGCAGGGGATATCCTACCAGCATATGAATATACTACTTTAGCCACTCCTGCAATAGATACTGAAGGTAATTCTAATAGTTTTATGGGGTCTTAAAATGCAATTGATAATAAAAGACGGTAATGTAATTGCGACACATGAAGATTCGCAAGTTATTGCACACTTATACCCTGATACTGAATGTATAAAATGGTTAGAACCTTTTCAACTAGTATCACCATTAGATGGATTAACCCCTGATCCTCGAACTGAACAACAAAAAAAAGATAAGTATAAAGATAAACGAAGAGTAGAATATCCTTCAGTTGAAAATCAATTAGATATGTTATACAACGATACAATTAATGGGACTACTACTTGGACTGATGCTATAGGCAATGTCAAGACAGAGTTTCCCAAACCCTCATTGGAGGTATGATAATGATTGAAAAAATACGACCCTATGTGAATGCAATTGTTTTTAGTGCTTTGGTTGTGGCCGGTGTACTGGGGTACAATTATATTACTAGTCCGGCTCCAGATGTCAAACCAACCCCAGCAAATCCTGCTAGGATTATCTTACCAGATACTATTGAGATAAAGGTAGGTGAGTTAGGTATTTTAGATGCTACGAAGAGCAAAGGTGTTTCTTTTGTCTGGGAGTGTATACCTAAAGGTCTTAATGTACAAGTTTATGCTGATGGACGGAAATTAATGTTCTCTTCAGCACAGGTTGGTACTTATACTTGTATTGTAAGTTCTGCATACAATGATTATATTGACCAAAAGCTTGTAACTGTGATTGTGCATCCTATTAATTATGACCCTAATAATCCTGCACCAGGCCCACCACCACCTGGACCCGATGATGGTACACTAATGAGCAAGGTTCATATTTGGATGCAATCCGTACAGTCCCCATCTAAGGTATCAGAAGCTCAAGCTCTAGCTGAAGCCTTTGATCGTGTAGCTGTACAGATAGAAGCTGGCACAGTTACAACTGCTGAAGGAGTCCAAGATGCAACTCGCACGGCTACTCAGGCGGCTTTAGGGGTTTCCCAACCACAATGGCGCAGCTTTTTAGACAGTTTACAAAATTATATAAAAACTGAAAAACGTAGAGGAGTACTGGTTACAGTTGAGGATCATGTGAGAGTCTGGCGAGAGATTGCTGCCGCTCTAAAAACAGTAAGGAGCTAGATATGGAACGACGAGATTTCATAACGTCTGGTGCATTAGGTGCTGGGGCCTTAATGTTTGGACTCCCTATAGGGGGCATTTCAGGGTTTGGTTATAATGCCACGGGGCAATACCAGCGGGCCGCTCGTAGAGGCGATGTTGTTAATGCCGGTTGGATAAATGATCCTTATACTCGTGATAGATGGGTTAAAAATCAGAAGTATCCATTCCTTAATGATCTTGATGCCGATATTCGTGGCACGGGTGCTGGTAGAGTAGTCTTATTGTATAAGTTCCTAGAATCAATTTTAGGTCACCCAATAGCTCCTTATTCCCAGGCAATTGGTGATTGTGTGGGTATGGGTTTTGCTCGGGGTGTAGATATTTTAACGGCTATCCAAATTGGGATGCGAAATGCCCCTCAGCGATGGCGCGGAGAGGCTGCAACTGAAATTATTTATGCTGGTAGTCGAGTTGAGGCCGGTAGTAAATATGGTCATAATTTTAGAGGCGATGGTTCTCTTGGTGTTTTAGCGGCAGATTTTATTAAAAATTTTGGTGTATTATTACGACAACCTTATTTAGGAAAGTATGATTTTACTACTTACAGTGGTGCAAAGGCTCGCAAGCTTGGTCGTACCGGTGTACCAGATGCGCTTGAACCACTTTGTAAATTACATCCAGTTGGTTATACTGCGTTAGTTAGTTCTTGGGAGGAAGCCCGTGATTGTATTGCTAATGGATTTCCTGTTGCTTTATGTAGTAACGTGGGTTTCCGTACTAAGAGTGGTTTAGATAAAGATGGGTTCTTAGCTCCTGGAGGTAATTGGCAGCATTGCATGTTATTAGGGGGTATTGACGATAAATATAGTCGTCCTGGGGGCTTAATAATAAATTCTTGGGGCTGCGTGTGTGAACAAACAGAGATTCTAACAGACCAAGGATGGAAGTTTTTCAAAGACTTAAATAGAACTGAAAAAGTTGCCACATTAAATCAGAAAACCCATGAACTTCAATATGAAACTCCAATACAATATCATCGTTACCCCTATAACGGACATCTTTGGAATTTTAAGTGTAGAGGATTAGATTTTGCTATAACTCCTAACCATAATTTGTATGTGAGACGACATAAAAAAGATTGGGAATTAGTTAGGGCTGATGAATGTATTCAAACAGTTGAATTCAAAAAAGATGCTAAGAACACAAAGAAGGATATAAAATATCATAAAGTTGGAAAACATAAAATTGATATGGATCTTTGGCTAGAATTTTTAGGATATTATTTAAGTGAAGGTTGTGCTGGTATCTATAAACAAAAGGGTAGAAGAACAAATCAAACAAATGTTAGTATAGCTCAATATAAAAAAGTATCACGAAAAATTATGTGGGCATGTTTACAACAATTACCCTTCAAATTCAATAAAAATAAGAAAAGATTTATACATTGTCAACAATCAGATTTAGTCCATGAACTTATACCCTTCGGTAAATCATATGAAAAATATCTTCCAAAATATATTTGGGATTGTTCTGAAAGACAATTAAGAATTTTATATGAGGCTTTGATGTTAGGAGATGGGAGTGTACGCCAAGGTAAATCCGGTGTAAAACGAACTTATTTCACTACCTCAAAACAATTAGCCGATGATTTTCAACGTCTTTTACTTCATTGTGGGTATTGTGGTGATATTTCTAGTACCAATAGAATTGGACAGAAACATGGCGATTTTATACATAGGCATATTTTGTATAATGTTAATATCAAACAAATTGCAACCACTCCCCAACCAACTAATGGGGGTTATAAGCCAATATTAGTACCATATGAAGGCGAAGTCTTTTGTGTAACTACTGACGCTGGAGTTATTTATACAAGACGAAATGGTCGAGCTATGTGGGGAGGAAATTCATTTGTCAATGGTCCAAGAAGACACGGACAACCTAACGGTTCATTCTGGGCTGACGCGTCAGTAATCGACAGAATAACCAAACAAGGTGATTCAATTGCCCTCTCAAGCTATGCTGGCTACCCACGTAACAATTATTTTTTTATGGAGCCTAAATAATGTTTCGTATAATTGTACGACTTAATGCGTGGGTTGCAGGTTTGTTGATAACCATACGCAAGGGTAAGAAAGTAGACTGGAAACAAAAGCTAGTAGACTTGACTAACATACTAAAAAAGATTGTAGACTTGATTCCGATTAAGGCTAGTGACCCTAAACAAACCAAGAGACAGAGACTTTTCAAAAGGCGAAAGCGAGGATAATATGAAAGCTGATTATGGGTTATTTTTCTGGATGGAGAATTGTGGTGCCTGTGAAAAGATGAAACCAGTCATGGAGAAGCTATATGAAGAGGGTTATGATATTAGATTTATTGATTTTAATGTCAGACGACGTTTTTCTGTGCAACATAAAGTAAGGGCTGTGCCTACTTTAATCTTAAAGACCAAAGCAGGTAAAGAAATTAAACGGTGGGTTGGTAGAGTTCGCCCCAACGAAATTAAGAAACTGTTGAAAAAGAATGCAGAAGTTTAGAGTAATATACAGAATAGCACTTCGACGGAGTTATCGTGCAAATCTTTTAACGCCTGATGAGTATACAACTGCAATGGCACCACTTAGGTGGCGTCCACGCCTAAGGCGAGGCGAGGTAGAGGCTGTAGACTTAATGGGCGAGGTTCAAGACTATGTATATAGTCAGATGGGATACCAAGGGGTCGGTATTGATTTTCTTACTATAATACAATGGATAAAAGATAATTGGGCTTTGATACTAAGGGTTATTCTTTCTATACTAATTTTTGTAGAGCCTTCGCCAGAAGAAAGCTAACACATGTATGAGCGACTTACAAGATGCGTTTGTCAAACAACTAGTGTCAGGGTTGCAAGGTAAAACATTAACAACATGTTCTAGGTGGGCAGAATACAGAAGAGTAATGGGCTCCCCTTTTCCAGGACCTTATACATTTAAGTATCATCCCTGGTGTAAAGGAATAATGGATTCAGTAGCACCATTTAACACGGCCATGAAGGCCGCTCAAATGGGTATAACCGAGATTGCAATAAATCGAGCCTTTTATACTATTGATATATTGAAGAGAGATGTACTATACGTTTTACCAACATCAATTAATGCGGGAGACTTCAGTTCAGCTAGATTTAATTCAGCATTACTCTATTCGGAATATCTGAGTAATTTATTTACTGACACGAATCGTATTAACCTTAAACAAGCCGCAGGCGTAAGCTTGTACATAAGAGGCAGTAGGGGAGATAGTAACTTGAAATCAATTCCTGTATCTACTTTGATTCTTGACGAATTAGATGAGATGGATCAAAAACAGATATGGTTAGCGCTTGAACGTCTAAGTGGTCATATTGAAAAAAGTGTTTGGGCCATTAGTACTCCAACGATACCAAAATATGGGATACATAGACTATTTCAACAAGGAACTCAGGAACATTGGATTTTTAAGTGTCCGCATTGTAGTCGTAAAACTGAATTTGTATGGCCTGATTGCATAGAGATTAGAGGCGAGAGTGTAGAAGACCCAGACTGCAAGAAGTCAATTTTGAAATGCAAAGAATGCAAAAAGCAATTAAAACAGAGTGAGAAACCGGAATACTTAGGTACCGGTGAATGGGTTAGTGATGTTAAGGGTCATGATCTTGATCATCGTAGTTTTTATATTAATCAATTAAACTCCTTTACTGTAAATCCTGAAGATTTAGTACGAGCTTATTTTAGGGGACTAGCGGATGAATCAGCGACCCATGAATTTCACAATTCAAAATTAGGTTTACCATATATTGGTGAAGGCGCTCAGCTAAATGACGTTCTTATTGACCAGAATATAAAAGGGTATACAAAACAAGACTCCCGACCATCCCAAGGCGGTACTAGGTTAATAACGATGGGGGTAGACCAGGGTAAAATGAATTACATTTCAGTAATGGAGTGGTTTATAGATACACCCGGTAGGGATTTGAATGTTGTTGCCAATGGTAAATTACTTTGGGAAGGTACAAGACTAGGATCTGAATTCGATGAACTCGATAAACTTATGTATGAGTGGCAGATTAATCATTGTGTAATTGATGCTGACCCAGAAATAAATGAAGCAAGACGATTTGCAAGGCGATTCCCAGGTTATGTAACTTTAAGTCGATATCGGGAAGGGCAAGTTGGCAAGGAGATTACTATTCAGGAAGACGAGTTAAGAACTCCTGTGGCAACTGTGGATAGGACAAATTGGATTGATGCGGCTCTTGGAAGGTTTCATAATCAACGAATTGATTTGCCACGAGATGTAAGTCGTGAATATCGAGAACATTTGAAAAATTTAGTGAGAACATATATTAAAGATGCGTTAGGTAATCCACAGGCCAGGTATGTTAAAACTGGTCAAGACCACTTTGCACACGCACAAACGTATGCTGAAATAGCATTACCATTAGCAGTTAGTGTGGCTAGAAACCAACCAATAAAGGCATTTTTATAATGAGTCAGTTATCAATAACAAGTGTTAGACACCCTAACTATCTTTACAATAGTGCTGAGTGGACTGAATGGCGATATACATATAAGGCTGGTGATGACTTTGTAACAAAATATTTGAAACAATTTTCAACTCGTGAGGACCCTGCGGACTACGTTATACGTAAGGCCATCACACCTATCCCGGCTTTTGCTAAGGCTGCTGTTAATGATATTCGAAACGCTATTTACCAACGAATGCATGATGTAGCTCGCCGTGGTGGTAGTGAAAATTATCGTTTAGCAGTTGAGGGTTCCAACGGGGGAGTAAACTTAGATGGTACTGGAATGAATGCCTTTTTAGGTTTTGAGGTACTTACGGAATTACTAACTATGGGGCGAGTTGGTGTTTATGTAGATAATCCACAAGTGGGAGAATCAACTCTAGCTGAAGCTAAAGGAGTCCAACCTTATTTATACATGTATCCAATTGAAGATATTTTATCTTGGAAAATATCACGATATAATCATGCCTCTGAGTTCAAATCTCTTTTGTTACGTGATAGAGTAATTGACTATATTTCACCTTTTGATACTCAGTTAGGTATGCAAGTTGAGTTACCCAGTGGTGAGCTTGAGAGGTATCGGTTGCTTTGGATTAATGAGGAAACTGGAAAGGTTAATATCCAATTTTATAATACAGATTCAGAACCTATTAATCCAGTTACACATAATACTAGTAACGCGGGACCAATTGAGCTAAATCTAGAGCGAATACCTTTTGTGATGTTTGATATTGGGGATAGTTTATTAAAGGATGTGTGCAAACATCAGGTAGCTTTATTAAATTTAGGCTCAAGCGATGTTTCATATGCACTAAAAAGTAATTTTCCATTCTATATTGAACAAGCAGATTTACGTGGAGTTGGAAGCCACCTTAAAATTGGGCAGAACTCTGATAATACAGCTTCCGAAGGGGGCCAAGGTGGTTTAGAACCAGAAGTAGAGAGGGGGGCAACCCAAGGCCAAGCCTATGATATAGGTGCAGACCCACCTTCGTTCATTAATCCATCATCAGAACCTCTAATAGCTTCACTCAAGTTACAAGAGAAATTAGAAGATGATATTCGAAAGTTAGTGAATCTAGCTGTATCGAATAAGACCGGGCGCCCAATTAGTGGTGAATCCAAGGAGATGGATAATCAAGGGTTGGAGGCTGGTTTATCTTTTATTGGGCTTATACTAGAAACAGGGGAGCGCAAGATTGCTTCTTATTGGGCAGCTTATGAACATGCTAAAGAATCTCAGAGGGAAGTAGCTCTTATAACTTATCCAGCACGGTACAGTCTTAAAAAGGACATGGATCGAATTATAGAAGCACAAAAACTTTCGGAATTAATGACAACCATACCAGGGCGGAAAATAAAAAGGGAGTTAGCACAAGTTATTGTTAGTACACTTCTCTCTGGTAAGATTAATGTTCGAGAACTGGAGGACATTAATGATGAAATTAAAAAAGCTTCATATACTACAAGTGACCCTGATATTATCATCAAGGCCCTTGATGCGGGGTTAGTGAGTGAAAAGACAGGATCAATAGCGCTTGGTTTTGAAGACGGTGAGCATTTAAGGGCGAGGGTAGACCATGCGGCACGCATTAAGCGGATTAAAGTAGCTCAAACGGACGGGATGGGAGCATCCGGTGTGCAGGACTTATCGGCAAATCCGAAGGAAGGCCAAGAAGAGAAAACCACAGCATCCGATACAACTTTGTCTGATACTACAGCGAAACCAGTTAGAGGGGGAGGTAAATAATTATGCCTAGCATGTATGGCACCTTAGAAGGTTCAAATACTTATTTTAATACTCGTTTACATTCTGATCTTTGGTATACACAGACTAGTACAGATCGGACTAATGCGTTGTATAAGGCAACAGAAATTATTGAGGCCTTGAACTATAAGGGTCGCAAAGCTACTGTTTATACAGTTTTAGATGCAGATGCATCTGCTACAAAAGCAGAAGTACGTACAGCAGAGGCAGCCCAAACTTTAGAGTTTCCTCGTGATGCTGACACAACTGTTTTGGCACCAATTAATACAGCGTGTTATGAAATTGCGTTCGCATTATTAGATGGGATTGACCCAGATTTAGAACTTGAGAGTTTAGCTATTAAAAATCAAGCTTATGCTGGTGTTAAAACTACTTATGATCGAGGAATACAATCAATTGAACATATTGTCAACGGTGTACCAAGTATAACTGCTTGGAGAATTTTAAGACCATTTCTACGGGATGCCTTTAGTGTCCGTTTAAGTAGAATTTCATAACCTCATAAGAGGGTGACTGGTTGAACCCACAGCGACCAGTTGTTTAATTTATTGTGGGGCGGAGAATTTATGATGACAGATTTTGAAAATGTAATTGTTTCTATTGCGATGTATGATGCCGAGCCCACTGGTGATCCGGCCCCGGTAGTTCCGGTAGCCCCGGTAGCCCCGGTAGCCCCGGTAGCCCCGGTAGCCCCGGTAGCCCCGGTAGCCCCGGTAGACCCGGCGAACCCTTCGGGAGAACCCCAAGTGTTTACACAAGAGGATGTTAATCGGTTTATGGCCGAGGACCGTCGCAAGATGCTTCAAAAACATGAGGCGAAACAAACAGAGTTGGAAGGTGCTTACAAAGATGCTTTAGCAAATGAAAGTCTTTCTACAGAGGGCCGACAACGGCTTGAAGGTCAATTAGAAGATTTGCAGAAAACCTTCCTGTCAAAAGAACAACAGTTGGAGCGGGATAAAACACTGTTGGAAGAAAAGTACACAACTGAAAACGCTACACTTAAAGATCTTGCGGTGTCTTGGGAACACCGGTATAAGACATCTTTAGTAGAGCGGGAATTGCAAGATGCTGCAATTAAAAATGAAGCCTTTAATCCAGATCAAGTTCGAGCACTTTTACTACCTATGACTAAGGTAGTTGAAGACCTTGATGCTGCTGGTGAGGTTACTGGAGCTTTTCACCCCATGGTTGATTTGCAAGACATTGATACCAAAACAGGGGAAGCAATCATCACTCGTAGAACCCCATTGGATGCTGTAAAACGGATGCGTGAGGTACCACAATTACATGGTAACCTCTTTAAGTCAAACGTAGTAAGTGGCATTGGTGCGGGTTCCGCTACCGGCAGCGGCTTGTCGGGCAAAGGTCATTTAGATGTAAAAGGTATGTCAACTGATCAGTATATGGAAATGCGAAAGAAAAATCCACAGGCATTAGGCCTTGGTAACTAACCAGCTTAGCTGGGTAAGTCTAAAACCCATATTAGACTCTAAACTATGTGGGGTTCATACAAATAATATAATTTTCTTTTAGGAGAATTTAATGTACGATCTTTTAGTATCATTTGCATGTTATGCAAATAACAACGACGCTTTTATCCCAGAAGTCTGGGCGATGGAAGGCTTGAATTAACTAGGCCCCTTACACAGTAATGTGTATGTGTAAACCGGGCTATATGCGGGAAACTCCTGTTAGGTAAAAAGTACGATGGTAGTAAAAGTAACACGTAATTGTTCAACATGTTGTAAAGAGAAACCTATTTCCAGCTTTGGCTTAAATGGAAAATATGTTTATAGTGTTTGCAAAAGTTGTAAGAAATTACGTGAAGCTGCACGGAAGTATGGTATAACTACTGAACAAGTTAAAGAATTGTATGCAATGAAATCTTGTATGTGTTGTGGTTTGGAATTCCCTAAATCAACCATGCAGCATATTCATCATACAGTTAAAGGTTGCAAAGGCGTCGTATGCCAATATTGTAATCATATTTTATGTCAAGAAACTGAATTAGATTTACGACATATTGAAGCTTGTTTGAAATTTATGGACCAGCCACGTAAAAATCTTTTTAATAGGGACAATCCGCAGGGAAGATCGGGTACAAAAGTATTACCGTTCCCCTCAACGACTACACGCCTGGCTCATTCTGATAAAAAAGTTTGTAATCGTTGTAAACAGAGTTTACCAGTAACATCTTTTCGTAAGTCTCAGAAATGGCTACGAAAAACTTGTAAAACTTGTGAGGTTTGTTTACAAAGTGCAAGAGTATTTAATTTAACTTATGAGGAAGTATTTAAGTTATATTCTAGCAACATTTGTGACTGTTGTAATTTACCATTTACACCTAAGAATTTTGCATCAATCCACCATGTAGGTGATAGTGTATTGGGAATTACTTGTAATAAATGTAATAGGTTACTTGGACAAGAAACTGGGGCGCAACGAAAACGTCTCGAAAAATGTTCTGCTTGGATCAAAATGATGATGATATAGTCTGCTCTATATGGAGACATATAGAGGTAGACAGAAATGATCTACCCCGCTGTGAAAACAGTGAGTAACAACTAGGTAGCAGTTTTAGAAGAAAATATGGTTCAAAAAAGCTAGGACCCCTCTAGCAGTAATGTTAGTTGAATAACACAGCTATATGCTGGAAACTCTTGATAAGCAAGAAGTACGAAGATGAAGTGTAGAAGATGTAAACTTGATAAAGACTTTACGCAATATTATAAGAATACGCGTACTAAGACTGGATTTGAATACATCTGCAAACCCTGTAAGAGTATTGAGATTAATGCCCGAAGATATGGAATATCAGAAGGCTTTCTTGAATATCTTTACTCTTATGAACAATGTATGTGTTGTGATGAACAGTTTATTACTAAGAAAAATAGACATATTCATCATACAGACCAAGGTGTCCAAGGTTTAGTTTGTATTCATTGTAATCATATTCTCGGTCAAGATACTGAGGCAGATTTACAAAGAATTAAATGTGCTTTGACATACATGAAATCATCCCGTGAAAATCTTCTTGATAAAGACAATCAGCAGGGAAGGCTTCACAATTTTGGAATGGTCTCCAAATTTGTTGAAGAACCCTCAGAGACTATACGCTGTGAATCCAAACCATGCTCACAGTGCAAAAGAACCTTAACCATAGGGTCTTTTCGCACTCGCCAAGATTCCAAGAATACAAGAAATGTGTGTTGGGATTGTGGTAGGAGTAACGACAGACTATTGCATTCAAAACAAGCTACAGAAGCAAGGAATGAAGCTTCAAACTGTGCTTGTTGTGAGTGTGAACTGGTTGGTAAGAAGTGTGTACATCATGTAGGCGATACTATTATAGGTGTTGTTTGCAATAGATGTAATCAAGTTCTTGGCAATGAATCAGAACAACGTAAGATGCGTTTGTTAGCCTGCAAATTGTGGATCGAAGATGGCTTCGACCCAACTTGGAATATGATAGAGTCCGGTCTGCATGGAGACATGCAGAGCTACGCAGAAATGATGTAGCCAGTGTGGTGGCACTGTAACAAAAACGATGGCTCAGTTAGTCCACCGTGATTTCTCGAAAGAAGTTGCCAGCTATGGCGACGTGGTAAATACACGTCGAGTCGGCACCTTCAAAAATTATCGTAAGACTGATAGTGACAGCGTAACTGCACAAGATGCAAATGCAACAAACGTCGCCGTTACTCTTAACTTGCACAACTATATTAACTTTACTATCAAAGATGGTGAAGCCTCGAAGTCATTCAAGGATCTAGTTGTACAATACCTCCGCCCAGGTGCCCAGGGTATTGCCCGTGGTATCGACCGTATGCTTTGTGGCCAAGCCCAGCGCTTCCAGGCTAACAAAGGTGGTAAGCTTGATGCCGTAACCTCCTCGACCGCCCGGGATTATCTCCTGGAATGTCGTGAGACGCTTAACCGAAACAATGCATATCTGCAAGATAGAAGCTTAGTCTTAGGCCCTGCCGCTGAGACTCTTCTACTTAAAACAGATATCCTTGTGAAGGCTAACGAGCGCGGAGACGGTGGTGTTGCCTTAGAGGAAGCCCGTTTGGGTCGAGTCCTTGGTTTCAATACCTTCATGGACCAGAATGCCGGTGGTTTGTATATCAATACCTCGGCAGACTATGTTGCTGGTGTTATTAACTTTGGTGCTGGTTATGCTGCTGGTACTACCAGTTCCATGACAATCAACATTGCGAATTATGAAGCCGTAATCGGTGAGTTCTGTATTCCGGTTGAAGATGGTCAGCTTACTTGGACCACTGCTCGGACAGTTGCCACCCATACTACAGCCGTCACGCTTCATGCTGCGACTAAGTATGCTATTACCAATGCTGCTGTAATTACTACATATAAAGCATGTAAGGTAAATCAGAGTTATGCTGTTAGTTATACTAAACCCATCGCCGTTGATGGTCACACTGCCAATAAGGGACCGCAAGTCGGTCAGCTTATTGCTTGGGGTATTACTACCGGTACTCGGCATACGTATACCGTTATCGAGCGGGTTGCGGTTAGCTCGACTGAGACGCAGGTCACCCTCGACCGGCCTCTTGATACTCTGCTTACGGATGAAGACGATACGTTCCCCGGCCCAGTCGGTGGAATCAACCTTGCCTTCCATCGTAATGCAATCGCTCTAGTTTCACGTCCCTTGGCGCTACCTCGCGCTGCAGGTGTTGATGCTAGCGTAGTTGATTATAATGGTGTCTCCATGAGAGTTGCCATGCAGTACGATATCGCCAGTCAGGGAACCAAGGTCACCCTCGACCTTCTCTGTGGTGTTCAGGTACTAGATACCAACCTTGGTTGTATCTATCTTACCTAAGATTGAATGCTTCTCCGGGACCGTAAGGTCCCGGAGAGCTTTTTATTGGAGTGATTAAAATGGATGTTTTTTCCTGGGCACGAATTTTACAACAAGTTGGACCATTTGTGGGCATAATTATCTTTTTTGTTTGGCGCGATTACAGGCGAGAATTACATACACAGGAAAAACTAGCCAGGTTAGAAAAATATCAACGTGAAGTATTAGAAAGTCTAATTTCACAAACAACAAAAGCACTAACACAGAGTTCAGAGTGCATTAAGTGGTTAAGTCATGTGGTAGATAAATTATTTCGAGCATACCCAAATTTAGAACCACCCCACTCCACACCTCCTCGTCCTAATGGGTTACACTAATATGGTAAACCGTGGTCTATTACGTAGTTTGAGACTGACTTTATATGGTCTAAAACGTAGATTTGGTGGTACCGTATATGTATTCACACTCTCGGACGCTGAGACTAATTATACAACTGGTGTAAAAACATCTACACAGAGTTTTACTCATATACCAAGAGCTATTATACTCCCAATTCAAGTTCAACGTGAAGATGTAACGGCACTTTCAACTAATAAATCATTTGTATTTGGTGGGTCATATGATGCTAAGACTCGTTTATTTGTTATAGATGCGCGTGATGTAGCGGCAGACTTTGAAATAGAATTGGACGATTGGATACACTATAATGGTTCACGCTTCAGCCTAAAATCAATTGAAAAATTGGAACTAAATGCAGGGTGGCTTTTAGTAGGTAAGGCAATTGCACGGGAAACCGGCCCATTATCCCCTCAGATAGTTTTAGATAACTTAACACTCTCACAATCCTCTACAACCCTAGTGCTATAATGTTAAATCCTAATTGGTCTCGTTGGATTATGGCTTCAATAGCTGTTTATTTTAAGACAATAGCGGATGCTATTCCGCTTCCTTTTATGGTAGGGGGCGTCAATGAGATAGTGGCAGAAGAACAACATAATGATCATGCAGAATTACGAGTAAACGGTCCAGCTATTACAGAGGTGAGTAAGAATTTTTATCATATTGAAGTTGATATAAATATTCTGGTTACGGACCTAATGAAAACAACTGGAGAAAATGCATACGATATACAGACATGGTGTGGATTGTTTCAGGAGGGGATGGCAGGACCTATCCCTATTTATAAGTATGGAAGCGAAGCGGGGGACAATTCATCTGAAATAGGATGTCTTATACCAAGGGATAATAAATACGATAAAATTCGAGTATTACACTTTGGGCAAATTAATGATGTGGATCGTGTCCGTCAGTCGATGGTTGATGGCACATTTAGGATGGATCTTAGCTCGGTTTAATCCATGGTAGCTCAATGGTAGAGCCCCCGGCTGTTAACCGGACGCGTGTAGGTTCAAATCCTACCCATGGAGCTTAAAACAAATTTAACTTTTATTGGAGACTAATATGGCTCTTATTGACTTACGGGATGCAACTATCTACCTATATGATGGTTTAACCGGGACTGCAACAATCAATGATGCTTCGATTTCGGAAGCTGATGCAACTCTTGCTATTGATACTGTAGTACTCGTTGGCCCCTCAACTACAACCTTAGTACCAGTCGGTGCTCGTTTTACGGTACCTAATACGTCTGCTCAAGTATTTACGGTAACTGCTCGACTACCTGCAAATGCTGGCCCTACGACTACGGTTACTTTTACACCTGTTCTTACTGGTGATATTCCTGCCAATGCGGCTAGTCTTACATTCCAGGCTCAGCGTGTTGCTGTTACCATCGGAGAAGGTAACTTGTCTTACACCGAAGCTCAGAATATGGACTACACCCTGGACAGAGGTAATCTAGATACAGTTCGACAAGGGGATGACGTGCCTGTTGATGTAACAATGGAATTCTCATATGAATTTGTTGCAACTGGTACAAGTGAAACCATTACACCTTCTGATGCCTTGAAGGGTGTTGGTGGGGCAAGTGAATGGGTTTCTTCTTCATCCGATTTATGTGAACCATTTGCGGTGGATGTTCAAATTGACAGGGCTCTTTCTTGTGGTTCAGTGGAAAGTGAATTAACTACTCTAGCTGATTACCGTTGGGAATCACTTGAGTTTAGTCTACGTGATGCAACTATTGCGAGTTCTGGTAAGTGTAACATTACAACTGCCACGAATACTCGTTCTTAATCTTGAGTGATGACAAGATACGTGTACTTGCCACTAATTGCAAGGTTTTTTAGAATTCTAAATTTAACTTGGAGATACTAACATGGCTTTAATTGACCTCCGGGATGCTACAATTTATCTGAAGGATGGTCTTTCAGGTAATTGTGTAATCGCTGAGGCGACACCTGCTAACACTGATACTAACATGGATGTTAATACAGTAGCCTTAGTAGGTCCGTCTATAACGACATTGATCCCAGTTGGTGCCCGCTTTACGTATACAGCAGAAGCCGCAGTAGTTCGTACTGTAACTGCTAGGCTACCGAATGATGATGTGGGACCAACTACAAATATTACTTTTACACCTGTGGTTAGCAGTAGTCCTCCATCACTGGATGACATAATCACATTCGAGGCTCAGCGTGTTGCTGTTACCATCGGAGAAGGTAACCTATCTTACACCGAGGCTCAGAATATGGATTATACACTTGATCGTGGTAATCTTGATACAGTTCGACAAGGCGACGATGTTCCTGTTGATGTAACAATGGAATTCTCATATGAATTCGTTGCAACTGGTACAAGTGAAACTATTACTCCATCAGACGCCTTGAAAGGTGTTGGTGGAGCAGACGAGTGGGTTTCTTCTTCATCCGATTTATGTGAACCATTTGCGGTGGATATTGAAATTGACAGGGCTCTTTCTTGTGGCTCAGTGGAAAGTGAATTAACTACTCTAGCTGACTACCGTTGGGAATCACTTGAGTTTAGTCTACGTGATGCAACTATTGCGAGTTCTGGCAAGTGTAATATTACAACTGCCTCGAATGTTCGTTCTTAATTATGACTTTAGTGGAGCCAAGCCAACCTTGGCTCCACTATATTTTACGCGAGGAGTTAACTATGAAAATTGGCGGAAAAGAAATTAAAGGTCTATGTATTGAAACACTTGTGCTTCCCAGGGAAGACGGTGATATTGTTATTAGGGCTCAGGCCTTACTAGACTTTGATGAGTTTGATAAGTTATGCCCAGAACCGAAAGCCCCAGTTAGATTAACTAAGAAAGGCAAGGAGCCCCACCTAGAGGATGAGACTTACAGGCAAATGCTTGCTACTCATAATGCACAGCGAATTGCATATATGGTAATTGTGGCTCTAGAACCTAGTAATATTGAGTGGGATACTGTAGATATTAATGACCCGAAGACTTGGATGAATTATTCTGAAGATTTCAAAAAAGCTGGGGTATCAGATATAGAGGTAGGTCATGTTGTAAGTACTGTAATGCAAGCAAACGCATTAGATGAGAGTAAACTGGAACAGGCGCGAGACCTTTTTCTACGTGGTCAGCGGATGGAAGTAGAAGAATCCTCTGGCCCCCTAACCGAACCTCAGAGTTTGCCGTCTGGAGAGCCTGCTGTAGACTAGGTATAATCCCTCCAGGGATTAAGGGCACGTGGGATGAATGTACGGCATGGATGCAGGCACAGGTTTTGGCATTTGATCAAATTAGTTCCTATGATGAATCTAAATGGGATATAGCCTTGGCTGGTGGTAAATCTTAAATGAAAATGACCTTCCAGTATACTCTAATTGATATAGATTTAGATGCATACAAAAAACTATTGGATACCTCCCTCTCGGAGGACTTACGAGAGGGTGGTAAGGAGTGGTTAACGGCTGCAATAAGTGTTATTCCCCTGTGGTCTGGTGCTTCACATGGTACCTTTATAAAAATGGCTCGTAGTCTAGGAATGTCATTGACTGTATCAGGTGGTTCTACGTTCGGTCCAGGGTCTATGGGTCCTGGGGCGGGGTCTGCTGCAAGTGCAGCAATTCTAGTAGGTAATAAAGGTTTACATACAATTGAATACCGTACTGCTCTTTGGCATTTGATTTATAATGAATATAAAGATGCTAATCAAAATCCAATTGATGCTAGACTATTTCATCGGTTAAAACAACCTGGACCTTATGGTTTCCAAGATATTGGAAATGTATCATTTTTGACTTTTTCTAGGCAAGTTAAATTACCATCCCTAAAACCCGCCCTAAAATTAACTAAACGTAGAGTATAAAATATGGCTCAAGATATTATTCAAAAACTTGGTTTTGATGCTTCATCTGCTATAGCTGAGATAACTCGTCTAAAAGGGGCTATGGCCTCATTGAATAGTGCCACGGAAGGTTTGGCCAACAAGGTTAATTCATTTGATGCAACGCAGGCTAATAAAGGTTTTGGCGAATTACAAAAGGGTGCAAAAGACGCTGAGAAAGGTTTCAAGGATCTTACAATATCTTGGAAAACTTTGCTACGAGTTGTAACTACACGAGTAGCCCTAGGTGCATTTAATAAACTAACAGAAGCCTTAAAAGAAGGTACACAAGCAGCAATTACTTTTGGTATTAGAATTGCTGAAATTGGGACCATTGCAGGTAAGGGTATTGATCTTAGTAATATTAGAAAAGAAATTCTTGATATCTCATCTCTAACAGGTCGTGATGCTGCTGATGTTGCCGAGGGTTATTATCAAACACTTTCAAACCAAGTGGGCGATGCTACTGAATCTTTATATGTTTTTAAGCAAGCAGCTAAACTTTCTATTGCTACTAACTCCTCTCTAGGTGATTCTGTAAACTTACTTACAGCGGCTCTTAATGGTTGGCAAATGAGTGCTTATGAGGCTCGGAATGCAACTAACCAATTATTCAAGATAATTGAGTTAGGTCGTGTTCGTGTCAAAGATCTTGCTAATATTCTAGGTTCCGTTGGTCCTATGGCTGCTAAACTAGGAGTTAATTTTGGAGAGTTGGGAGGTAGTTTATCACATATTACAGTCCAAGGTGTCCGTGCTAACAAGACAATTACGCAGTTAAGAGCAATTATGACTGGGCTCTTAAAACCATCAAATGATTTAATAGAGTTAATGAATAAGAAGTGGGGTGTACAGAATGCGGAACAAGCTATTAAATTGTTTGGAGGTTTGGCTGGTGTCTTAAAAGCTATTCAAGCGGAGACTGGTGGTGCTTCTGATAAATTGGCTAAATTCTTCCCGAATGTACGAGCTATTACGGGTGTTTTTGCTTTAATTAGTGATATGGCAAAAACAGAGGAAACTATTGATGCAGTAACAAATGCAGTAGAAGGGATAAATGAACAAGGCAAAAAACTGATTGCATGGGCATCCCAGTTGGTTTTGGATACTCCAGCCAAGAAGGCCGAAAGAGCATTCAATGATCTTAAATTAGCCATGATGGAGGCGGGTAATACTCTTATCCCCTTTGCAACAACAGGGGCCAAGGCTCTTGAAGCTTTGTCTCATGCTATGGGACTTATAGCTGGGGCGGCAGCTACAGCAGGTCTTGTATTTCTGATTAACAAAATATGGTTAATAGTAGAAGCTGCTAGTGCCGCTAAACTAGCAATCATTGGTATGAGATTGGCTCTGGTTGGTGCAGGTGCGGGACTTTTTGTTGTTGGTTTTGCAATTGGTGAATTTATTCAGTATATAGCCCGTGCTGAAGAGCGTATGATAGATTTGGTTATAGCTACCAAAGATGCTACTAAGGCTCAGTCGGAGTTTGAAGATCAGTTAAGAGCCGAACTAGGGGCAGAAGAGGAAAAACGGTGGAAAAAAGCCGAGACAGCCATGGTTCAGTATTTTGCAATGGAACAACTAAGGTATCAGAAGACGTTAGATAAACTTAAGGAAATAAATGAAGTTACAACAAGGTATGCAAAAAGACGGTTTACCGACTTATTAGATGTCCAACGAAAATTCACTAATGCGTTAGCACGACAAGAAGACAAGCAGACTAAAAGAAGTCAAAAAGCCCAAAAGTCTGCGATAGATGTGAAGCGAACCTTAGATCAAAAACAATTTGAATGGGATATAGAGAATCTTGCGGACTCTAAGCAAGCTAAACTTCAAATAGAGAGGGCTGGCGCCGGACTTAAACAAGTTAAGCGTCTTGAGCGTACTGCTATAACTCCTAAACAGTTCAAAGCAGCAAGAGAGATTCTTCGCTTAAGTATGGCTGATGCTGTTGCAGCGGAAAGAAAAGCAGAAAGTATAGATAATTTAGCGACTCGGGAGCGTATGCGAGACAAAGCCCGTGCTATGCAAATTAAGTTACATAAACAAGATATCGCTCTTTCAGGTCATGAGGAGGCAATAAGCAAGAGGCTTGCTAAACAGGCAGGGAAGAGAACAGAATACCAAAAAACCAATCTTGAGAAAATAGAACGTCTTACAAAGGTTATTCTAAAATCTCAATTGCGGGTAACTAAAACAGGGGTAAAACCCCAGAGTCAAATAGAAGAGGAAAGAAAAGCCGCTGAGAAGGCTATGTCTGAATTATTAGAGTTGTCAGATGACAAGCATCTTAAAGAAATATTTGACGCATCAAGACTTTTTGGGTTAGAGAACCTAGGTGCCCGGTTGACAGCAAGTTTAACACGCATACCACCCTTAAAAGTTAAATTAGAAGCTGATTATGCAGAATTCAAGTCCAGATTAGAAGCAGCCTCTAAGGTTATTCCAATTGAATTCCGCGCAATACTTAACGTACTAGGGGCCGGTATAGATGATTTTACTTCACCTGCAGAACAAGCCGCCAAGATTTCAACCCTCACCGAGAAACAAATAAAACTTAATGAAAAACTTGCGCAAACCTATGGTGCTAGTGCTGCAAGTAAAAAAATGGCTGAGAATGTAGAGCCTTTTAAGTCTCGTGAATTTACGGATGGCCCGCTAGAAACACGCCCTGACGTTGAGAAGATGCGGGATTTATATACTAGTATAGTTTCCGATTCTCAAAAAGTTAAAGAATTAAAGTTCATTCCTGACACAATGGACCAAGATATTAAATTTGTAGTGGAGTTAATGGCTAAGCTGACTAAATTGGATCAATTACGAGCCAAGTTAACAGGTAAGTGGGGAGTCGGAACAGCCCAGATGGAACGAGATTTTGGTTTTAGGCTGGAGTCAGAAATAAAAAAACTACAGCTTCAATTAGCAGCCACTCAGGCGACAGCCAAGGAAGCAAAAAAGAAGCAAATAAAACCTGAAGCCCTTGGTCCAGCACAAAGTAGTAAACGTCTTATGGATGAGGTACTAAATCATCCATCATTCAAAAAGATAGAGGCTGTAAAATTCACAGCTGCTGAAGATAGTGCATACAAATTGGCATCAACAGTATTCCCAGAAATAAAGACTGCAAAATTCGAAAGTGCTGAAACTAGTATGCGGTTATTGAATTCAGGAGCACAATCAGTTAAGCAGATAATCGAATCAATTACTATACCCACACCACAGGCCCCTACTCCCACAGCCTCAGGCGAAGTACAACATAAAGCTAAAGGCGGGTTCATTCCAAGGGGCACGGATACAGTGCCAGCCATGCTTACTCCAGGTGAGTTTGTAATTAACGCCAGATCTACTAGACGCTTTTATTCTGAGCTAGTATCCATGAATGCAGGGAGGCAGCCGATATACAGAGCCCAGGGTGGTTCTGTTACTAACCAAACAATAGGTGATATACATGTAAGCGTAAGAGGGGGTGCAACCTCCGAGAAAACAGTACGTGAAATAGGTCCTGCACTTCGTCGTGAATTGCGGAGAAATACTCTAAAACTTAGATAAAGGAACATTAAATGTCCATAAATTTTCAACAAAAAACATCATGTCAATTAGTTCGTGGCCCTGAGTCAAAGGCTCGACACAATTTACATCCTAAGGGTAGGTTTACTTTTGACCATTATCGTGACGGTGTTCGTATTGACTCAAAGGCTTTTGACAATGGTATTGTAAATGAAGGTAAGAATCATCTTCTAGATGCAACCTTTGATAATGCTACTAGTTATGCAACTTGGTATTGTGGTCTTCTTGACATTGGAGGTTATAGTGCATTGGCATCCGATGATGCTTATACCGATATCGACGGTGCTGGCAATGGCTGGGATGAGTTCACAGCCTACACAGACGCAAATAACAGTAATAGTGCTATTACACGTCCTGAGTGGCAAACTGATTCAGCCAGTGGCCAATCTATTACTAATTCAACAACTTCGATCTATGATATTACTGCCAATGGCACTGTCAAGGGACTGTTTATTGTTGGTGGTGCTAATGGGGCAGTCAATAAGAGTGACAGTGAAGGCACTGGCAATATTCTATGGTCAACCGCACTATTTGGTTCCGGTGACGTTGCCGTACTAAATGGTGATCAACTTAAGATCACTTATACTATAAGTGCATAAGAAATCCTCGCCAACCCGGTAGGGGAGCCCCTTGCTCCCCTGCCGGTTCATATAAGGAGGCCGCTATGGCTTTACGTTTAATAGAAGGTTTTGAAAGCTATGGAGCAAATGGTACTACTGGCAGTGAGTTAGATGCTGCTATAGCAGCAAAATATGCAGATTCTAATACTGATTTTGGTAGTCCAGATTGTTTGCTTAATGATGGTTGGGGTTCTGGTCTAGGTTTTCAGATGCAATATGAAGCTATACAAAATTATAATTATATTCTTGCTACATTTGATGAACAGGATACTTGGTTGGTTGGTTTTGCGTTAAAAAGACCACCCGGTGGTTTATATGGCGGTAATGAGTTAGTATCAATACTAACTGCTGCTGGTTCTTCTATAATAAAATTGGTTCTAACAGAAGAGGGTAGGGTAAGGCTAAATACTAATGTATCAAGTTATTATGCTACTAGAACTTTGAGAGCAGATACTTGGTATTATATTGAATTCAAAGTTTATATACATAACTCAGCCGGTACTATTGATCTAAATATTAATGGGGTCTCTGATAGATCTGAAACTAGTCAGGACACTTTGTATAGCACTGATTCTACATTATCACAAGTTCGTATACATCTAAATCATACAGCAGATATGATTATAGATGATATTTATGTAGCAGATGGCACGGCTGGTGTGAACACATTTCTAGGACCCTGTAAGGTTGAGTCAATTCGCCCTGATGCTGATGACACAGTTGCTTGGGATATGAGTACAGGTGGGGACAGGTATGCTTTAGTTAATACACAAGATGTAAATGAAGTCACCTATGTTGAGGGTGACACCAACACAGAGTCAGATTTATATACCTATGATAATCTATCTATTATAACCGGTGATGTTTTTGGTGTACAATTAAATACTGGTGGTAAGTTAACTGAGGCAGGGACCAGACAGCTTAATGATAGACTGTTATCCAATGTAACGAATTCAAATGGTGCCACGGTGCTAGCAGATACTACAGGCGAGATGGTTTACAGGGTTATAGAGCAAGACCCAGACACGGCTGCCAATTGGGTGGTTGCTGGTGTGAATGCTATTAAAGCCGGTGTAGTTGTAGGAGACTAAGCATGTTAAGTGTGGTTGAAGGTTTTGAAAACTATGGCTCGGCAAACAGTGCTACTATGCAAACTGAACTACGAGCCAAATGGTTGGCTCCAGATGTGGATAATGACTGGGCTACCCTTATTGATGGTCCTACGTTTGGAAAAGCCCTACAGTGGTCTGCTACTGAATTATACCCAGCAATAGACTTTGTTATACCCCCTACCCTCACAATCGTAATGGGATTTGCCTATAAGCATGGGGGATCTGGAACCGGAACTTTAGTACATTTTACCAGTGGAAGCGCAACTCAAACTTCATTGTATCTTAATTGGAACGGATTATTAGAAGCCTATAGGGGTACCATAACCTCCTTAGCACTGGCTACTGAACCTTTAAGGGTTGGTACTTGGAACTATATTGATGTGAAAGTAGTATTACACGATTCAACTGGAAGTATTCAAGTAAGACTAAATGGACAAGATATTATTAATGAAACGAATATTGATACAAAGTACTCTTCGGGAACTTTTAAGTACGGTAGTGTCTCCATAGAAGCTTTTGAGCGGGGGGCTTGGGATGATATTTATATTTATGATGACACCGGGGGTACCCCTAGCCTACAAGGATCTCGGGCGGTTGAAAATCTTTCCCCTACATCTGATGATACCAGCCAATGGACTCCTTCTATAGGCTCTGATCATTATGCACTAGTCAATGATACTACGATAAATGACACAACCTATGTGTCTCATAGCACAATTAATGAGGTAGATGACTGGGGTTATAGTAACATTACTGAAATTGATGGTGGTATCTTGGGATTAGCACAATGGACGCGAGCCACTACCAACGATGGCGGTATACGTACCGTCAATTCCTTGTGTGAGTCTAATTCAACAGAAGACTTAGATTCTGTTGCACATAGTGAAGGATTTGAAACTCTTTATAGAATTATAGATGAAGATCCCGATACAAGCACGGCATGGACAGTTAGTGGTGTAAATGCAGCTACTTTTGGTGTGGAGGTTGGTGACTAATGGCTCTACGATTCATAGATAGTTTTGACGCTTATGGTCCAGTTGGTACGGATATTGATGATCTAGGAACTCGAATGAGTGGTAAGTGGGACACACTTGTGGAAGATCCAACAACTTATGGTTTTTCACTTGTAGATGGTGTTGAATCAGGGCAAGCTCTTGAGATGGAGTGGGGGAATACACATATTATAGGTAAAGTTTTTGACCCCCAACCCCAGTGGATTATTGGTTTTTATTGGAAAATATCAACTTTTTCAGGTAGCTATAGACTTATTAGGATTTGGGACGGTGATGACATACAAGTACAGGTTAGTTGGAAGAGTAATAGTACATTAGAATTATTTGCAGATGGAGTAAGCCAAGGAACAACAAGTACACTTAATACAGACCAATGGTATTTGATTGAATTGGATGCTACATTTAAGACAGACGCCACCGGTACTTGTAAGCTTTGGGTTGATGAGGTCCTCGAAGTCAATGCATCAAGTGTAGTTACTTCTGGGAGTGGGAATAACTACGCTCAAGAGATCAGAATTTATGGGGATGGACTTAGCCCTACCATGGCTATTGATGATATGTATATGGCAGATGGTACTGCTGGAATAAATGCACCTGTCGGATTCATGAAGATTGAAACAAGTTATCCTACAAGCGACTCAACCCCTTCGGATTGGACTGTAAGTACTGGGTCTGACCATTATGCTCTTGTTAGTGATACTACACGGGATACTACAGACTATGTTTACACAGATGTAAATGCTGAAGAGGATATGTTCAATTTTACTGCTCCCACAGAAGATACGATTCATGGTATTCAATTAAGTGTTGAAGCAGCATCCAGTGGTTCAGAGATAAAAGAGTTCAAAAGTATTATACGGCATGGTGGGAATGACAGTACGACTTCTGCAAATCTTATGGCGGGACCTAACACTCCTACTACCATCCTGACTCTTTCTGATTATCAGGTTGGAACTTCAAATGCATGGACTGGGGCAACAATTGCCGCAGCGGACTTTGGGTGTGAAAAGGTAAGTTAAATGGCTGATATTCGCGTATATCAACAGTCCATTGACGTTATCGGCGAGCAAGCTACTCCCGATCTACGCGTCTATCAACAGTCTATAGACGTAATTGGTGAGATAGCTACCCCCGATCTGCGCGTCTATCAACAATCTCTTGACGTTATCGGCGAGATAGATGCCCCTGGACTCCAAGTATCTCAGCAGAATGTTCAGGTTCTAGGTACTAAGAGCGGCGATGCTAGAATTAGCCGTGTCTACTTAGAGCGGTTGGTTGGGTGGGTCCCTGGTGACAATGTTTATAGTAGGAGTAAAACAGATTCTTTATCTATCACGGACGCTGCGCGTTATACTCCTAGGAAGTTGCCTGTAACTAGTGCTTTATCCCTTAGTGATTCTTCTTATTATGTCGGCCCCGTAGATCTAGCAGCCTCCAGTACTCTTTCACTTACTGACGTTGCTAGAATTGCAGATGTTCTAACTGCCTCTGGGTCTAGTACTCTTACACTCACACAATCTTTAGTCCAGTCTGGTACTATACCTCTATCTGTCGATCAGTCGCTTAGTTTTGGTAGTTATGCTGACACCTCGACAAAGATCCGTGGTGTTCTTGATACACTAATAATCACACAGACTGCTAGTGCTAATTGGATTATAGTAGTTGAGGACACTCTAGCTCTTACACAGCTTGCTGAGGGGTATGCCACTCGATTTACTTCTAGCACACTTACCCTAACAGATGCCGCTACGGCTCGCCATTCAAAATTTACTGAGAGTATTGAACATACTCTTACCTTCTCTGAAGCCACTATGGTTTACCCTCATTATGGCCGGGCAACTCATACTCTTACGCTTACTCAGACTGTTGATTATGTGTCCCCTCACTCTGAGAGTGTGGAACATGAATTAATAACTTCTGAGTATGAAGAGGTTGACGGTGAGTGGATACTAGTTGTTTCTGGTCTAAGTGATTCTGTATCCTTAGCAGAGAGTACACGTAGTACATCTAATACTGATTATATACAATGGTTCGAGACCATTGCCATGACTCGTATTCAGGTTAATGCCACTGCGGTTAATGCAATAAGTGACTTAGTACTGACAGACTCAGCATCAACGTCTATTATAGAAAGTGTAGAACAGACTTTAACTCTTACACAAACTGCTACTGCGGAGATAACAATAACTGCAAATAGTACTTTAGCCCTTACTGATGCAGCAGGTGTTCTTAGAGTACTTAGTTTGTCTGTAACTTCAGATTTGAATATTCAATCAGCATTTGAGTTAACACCTGATGATACAGAGGTTTGTACTTATGATCCAAGTATGGGTTCAAGTACTGATCCCACTAATCCTGTTCCTAGACCCCTTTCCTCTTCATTCACAATAAGTCGTCAAAATACAATCACATTGGCTCATCCTTGGACTAATCCTTCAAATACTATTACTCTACGTGTTCCAGAATTAGGTAATAAAAATGTTGTTGAACTACAACGAATTAATAGAAAAACTAGGGGTGGTACACTTATAGTCTGGAGTGATCCTCAGTGGCCCAAAAATGAGAAGCTGATGGTAGAAATCAAAGCCATGACAGAGGCCAAGGCGGCGGAATTAGTAGTTTTTATAGCTCTTACACTTGGACAAGAGTTTGGTTATACTGATTGGGAAAATAATACATATAAAGTTGTGTTATTAAATCCAGATACAGCTATCCAGCGAGATGGTACTTGTAAGTTGTCTGCTAATCTGGAATTCGAGGTTACCAGGAGTGACCCATCCTGGACAGGTCAAGATACATTAGATCTTACACAGGCTGTAGGTTTAACTCATATTTTAGGTGAGCCTATAGCATTCGTTGACACAATACCACTACAACAGACCACAAGTTATGTGAAATTATAATGTTTGTATTTAGAGCCCCTTACCCACAATTTGTTACTAGGATTCGTTTACCTAATCCGCAATTAGGGGAGACAGAAGCTAATCCATCCACTATGACTCCATTACGCTCTATGTCTGGTGTATTATACACTTATGTAAAGTCTAATACTGGTACTGTTATGATATTGAATTTCTTGATGACGCGCACCAAGAGTGAAGAGTTTAAGAGATTTTTATTAGCATACCTATCGAAAAAGATTCAAATAACTGATCATTTAGCACGGGATTGGGCTGGGTATATTACAACAAATCCAATAGAATTTAACACAGTAAAAAAAGGAGCCCCAGGCGGGGGTGGTGATATGGTAGAAGTAACTATTGAGTTTGAAGGGGGGCTAGTATGAGAACTATATCATCGGTAGCTTTAGCAAAACTGCGAACAAGACTTGGTACAGAACCAGTAGTTATTATTGAGGTACAGTGGGTTCAAGATGGCGGGTGGCAAATGTACGCAGACCGTGATGTCGGGACAAGTGTATCCGGTAAGATTTTAACTCTAGGTAACATAGATGATGTTATTGCCATAACAGAACACGAAGGATCTCAAGAATTAGAAGTTACATTAGATGACACAGACGGGTCATTAAAAACAATTATGGATACTCATGATATTCATAAAAGAAATGTTCGAGTTTGGCAATGGTTTGATGGTCTTGATTTATCAGATAAATTTCTCTTATTCCGAGGTAAAATAAATTCTCCTATTGAATGGAATGAAGGGGATCAAACACTTAGTTTCAATATTGTAACACAATTGGAAGGTCTTGAATTTGGTTTCAGCCCTGAAGAAGGTCAATTCGATTTTATTCCAGACAATCTTATTGGTCAACCCTGGCCGTCCATTTTTGGTAAACCATTAGATGTACCAGTAGTACGGATAGGTGAAGCTGTTCATGGGAATACTTTGGCTGGGTTAGGTATTATTACTCCGGGCGGAACCGATCAACTAGGTACCTCAGGTGCGGCTGCCGCCCAAGTTGGTATGGCTTCTGTTATGGCTCAAAAGGGGCATATTAGTTTTATGACATCTGTTTGGGTTAATAAAGATGAGGAGTTATATGATAGATATAATAAGCAATACTCCGAAATGTCTGCATCAATATCCCAGGCTTTAGGGGCCGCAGTGATAGCTGATACAAATAAACGCTTAGATAGAGAAGATGAGGTAAGTGCTATAGAAGCTGGTGATTTAGGGCAAAATCCAGTTAGGATATTAGGAGGTGAATATTTTCCACGAGGTTCTATTACATTACAAATAGGTGCGGGTACGTTTGGAGGTTATTTTGGAAGCGGTGGTAATGATAATTTATTTTATATAACTGGTAGGGGACATGCAGAGAATAATGCAGATCTTGCTGCATCAGACGAGGCCGCTGAGTCCATGGTTCGTAGAGCTTCTAGTATAATCCCTGGTCAACATTGGAATTTTTGTGATAGGGTACCAAATACAGGTCTTTATCATAATGTACCCAAGTATCATAAAACAGAGGGATTTAGTACAGGTGCAGCAATATACCCTACTGTTTGGGGCGCTTTACCAAAATATACTTGGATTAATGCTGGATCTAATGTAACTTTAGTTGGGATTGAGCCAATAACATATATAGTAAGTATTGTACCGGGTACGGTTAAGTCTGTAAAAGCATTTAGAACTTTTAATGGTACTAAACATTTTGTTGACGTGCCTAGTAACTTGTATACAGTTCAAGGTGTTTGGTATGGAGCAATCTACACAGTTCAGGTTGTTATTAATAAAACACTCAGTACTCATGTGGACCAAAATTGGGATGACGACATTTATGTGACATTCGAATCATCTGTAGGACCTAATATTGTTGAAATACTGGAGTATATTATAGATCGCTATACTGATTTTAGTGTTGATTCCACTTCATTTAATATTGTTAAGGCTCTATTAGCAACAACCCCTGCAAATTTTGCTGTACTTGATCGTAAAAATGTACTCACTATTTTGCAGGAAATAGCTTTCCAAGCTTGTTGTAATCTTCGCCTTATTAATGGGGTGTTTTATTTAACTTATCTACCTGAAGAACCAACTTCTGTAGATACTATTACTGAGGGGGACATTGAAGTAAATAGTATGAGTATAACATCCTCAGCTACTGAGGATATTGTTACTAAAATGATTGTAGAATGGCGAGAAACTTATGCTAAAGATGTCAATAAGATGATACTCCGATTGAATGTTAAGAAGTATGGTATTCAAGAGGAGACTTATGATTTTTATATCTATAATAGTGATATGCTAGTACAGAAAGCAGCAACATACTGGTTAATTAGGAAAGCAAATACTTGGAAACATATTAGTTTTACTACTTTTATGAATAAATTAAATCTTGAAGGGTTTGATTGCGTTACTTTACAATTCGACACTTCTTATGTAGCTAACGGGCAAATTAAAGCCATTCTGACTCATTCAGAAGTTGATACAGAGAGTTATAAGATTCAGATGGATTGTTGGTTACCAGTTAAGTTTGGTGAAACGACTGAATACAATTTTGCTTGGCCAACCAGTGCCCAGATTAGGCAATATTTTCCCACACCTGATGAAATTGCTTGGGGCTATGCTGGTGGAGGTGGTATAGGTGTAGATGCTGCGGGTTATTTACCACTAGCACCAAAGAATGGTGGAAAAAGTTTTCGAGGCAGTACTGGTGGTAGTAGTACACAACCAACACAGGATAAAACAAAAGAGAGACGGGAGGGAACTAATAAAGGAAAGTCTGATAGAGGTAATCCCGAACCATATAGAAAAGGTATGGATGCCGAGGAAGCAAATAGAATTGCCCGGCATGAAGCATATGCAGAAGCAAAGAAACAAACCACAGTTTCAAATACAACCAAACCCGCCAAACCAGCTTATGCTGAGCAATCAGCTACAGTAGTAGAACCACATGCAATTCCAGTAACACCTAGGTCCTCTGTAGGGGGAGCCTCATTTGTTGATTTACATGCTACTATAATTATGGATGCAAAGGATAGTGAAACTGTACAAGTTCGTTTATCTGATGTCTTTGAAATTGATTCTGATTCAGAAAAACTTTGTATTAAAACAAATACTAAGTTTAAGGATTCTGAGAATACTGAGGAATTTGATTTTAAGTATGACGATGAGGGTGAAAAATGGGGAGCGGGTACAGCTTTCTTAAAGGCAGGTGAATAATGGATCTTAGTTTTATTTCGGACATAATTAATGCTATTCTTAATCTTATTCCCCGTCCTGTTATCATCAGGGCGACTCATGGCGGCGTTTGTTGGCGGCTAGGTTATAAGGTATTAGAGATGAAACCTGGTTGGCGGTGGTGGTGGCCTTTTATAAGTGATATTGAAATTATACCTGTAGCTCGTCAGACAAGTGTTGTACCTAGTCAAGGTTTACTTACACTTGATAAAAAACAAATAGCTGTAGGTGTAGTACTTGTTTTTTCAATTAATGATGTAGTGCAAGCAATTGGACATCGTAACTGGGATGTGTCTAGCACTGTAGAAGATATTACCGCAGCGGCGGTAGTTAGAGTAGTTACCAAATGGAATCTTGATGACTTACTCAAAGAGATTACAGGAAAAGTAGAAGATGAATTAACAAATACCTGTCAGAAGCAACTTAGGCAGTTTGGAGTCCGTGTACATAGATGTAGTTTTACTGATTTTACAACTTGCCGAGTCTACAAACTTATGGGGTCAAATCCGATTCAATCCACCGAATCAGAAGAATAGTTATCTTCTATCTCATAGTAGTCCCCACCTAAGCTTTTTATCCACTCTGGAATGTTGTCTGGTAATATGGAGACATGTATTTTAAGTAATAGGTAGGCATCCTTTTTTGAACCACCACTAGGAATCCTATATACAATTATTGTGTAATTATTCATGTGCATGGATATAGTTGTAATAATCTTTTGTACACTTCAGCACATACCATAGCATCATTTAAGGCATCATGTGCTTTTCCTGGACTCTTCACTTTAAGTAGTCTTTGTAGGCTTTGAAGTCCTACTCGTTTGAACACGGGGGGTGCTCCTCGGTTGGCAGCCCAGTCATTTACGCCGCTTGCGTATACCATGCTATCTCTAGCTGTTCCTTGCCAGATGGCATCCTTGGTTTCTAAACCTAACCAGTGTTTTAGAAAACCATCTTCAAAGGCCCAATTATGAGCCAACGGAATTAATCGTTTGTTAATGGGTAACTTAAGGTTTTCAACCCACTCAACAAACAAATCTGCCCCCTTCTCCTGTGTTATTGCTTCTTGGCACAGTTTCTCTAGATTCAATCCATTGATACTTAGAGCCTTCTTCTCTGCCTGTTCTGGATGCTTTGGGGCTATATCGGTATAGAATGGCACCACTCTTGGAATCGCTTGGTAATCGGCGTCAAGGGGTACTACAGCGATTTGGATAATCTCATGATACCCTGGTAATCTACCTGTAGTTTCAATATCAACTGCTGCCATTAAATGACCATTGAGGTGCCCGGCGATATGGTATGTATTATTCATTACAAGCCTCTAACATCTTTTTGATTTGTGGATTCCGCTTCAAATAAGCTACTTCATCAAACGGCTTATTAAGATCAGGTAGGCACTCATGAAATCTACTTAAATCAGTCCCAGCGCGATCATCCCCTTCTTTATAAGTCAGGGTATAGTGTTTTAACATAAGTAGGTTACAGATAGCGTGGTCAAGGTGATGTTCCCCACTCTCAATGTCCAATTCCTCTCGACAGTACCACCATTTGAATAGGTGCCGTATTGTACAATCATAAGCAGTCGAGTAAGGCATCCCCTTACTCCAATTATAGGTAGCATATTTCAAGGCTCCACCCATAAAGATGCGAGCAACACCTGCTAATAGATGCAATGGCACCTGTGAAAAGGACACCTTACCGGCATTCGCCCGCGCTCCTGAGCCCTTTTTGCTACTATTAATATCACCTACTGCGTAAGCCATTATTTATCCTCAATATCTAATAAAGTTAGGACGGGTCCTTCTCGAACAAAATGTTGTTTTGGGTCCGGTGTCGTTGGTAATGTGAATGATATGTTACCTATTGTTTGACACTCATTAAGACTACCTACGGGGAAACAGTTTTTCAATCTACTGATTACATTTCGTTTTTGCCACTGAATACGCTCTGTATTTGTTAAGGTAGTTACAAACTTACCGTAAAAGTCCTTCATTAGTAATGTTTCACCAGGGGCATAAAAACATTGATCAGAAACATAAGCCTGCAAAGCATCCCTAAGTGTTTCTTCTTGTAGTGCTCTGGTTGGTGTCATAATAATAGGCATCTGGAGCCGCCCTTCAACTTCAGGTAATTGCCAACGCTGTATGGAGACAAGAAAATGAGGGGCCTCAGCGAGTAGTTTTTCTTTGAGTTCAACTTCAGGGATTTCTTCGTTAGTAAATGGTGGAACATACATACTAATAACCCGGGTGTCCCCTGGGAACACTGGGCAATTATCTTTATTATTTGCCATGTGCATCCAGTGCGTTGAGTTACGTACACTAAAGATATCTGTTCGCATGGCACGAATACTGAGAGATGAAGCAGTAACCCAATCTTTCAAACGGGCATAAGCCGCAGGGGATGTAGAGATGTTTTGTTCCTCTACTATACATAAGATGGCCCCAGCAAGCTCTTTATTAAAGGTATCATCACCCTTCAGAGCCCTATCTGCCCTGGTGATTCCTTTGGTTGCTAGTAATCGTAAGGCTTCATGTAGGGTGGATTTACCAGTGTTTTGTTCAGTGCTATGGAAGAACAAATATGGTAAGGACCTGAATGGGTACCTAAAGACATAGACGATCCAACTCATTAAGTACTCATACCCACTAACGATATTATTTTCAATCGCCCAAGGCAAGTTTTTTAACCCCATATCTAGGTCTTGGCTACAGTGCCGAATGATCATATCCCAGTGTGGGTGATGGGGTGTAACATCTGCCTCTAAGTCTGCGGGTTGCATTGCCCATTGTGCGCCATCACAATTCCATTGACGATTGCCAGGGTACTCAGGTTGGAATGGTAAATTTACTCTAGTCCATGAATTTCTTAGTGCAGTTGCTAAGGCGGAAGCTCCATCCCTTGCAAATTGACTACCTGATATTATTGTTTTAGCATCATCCTTTTTTGTGTGTATCCAAGAATCGTCTACGTGTTTGAATGCCCAACAATTAGATTCATGCTCGGGTGTTACAAGAGATCTAATAATTTCATCTAGTGTGTCTAGGTCAACCCCTGGTACTTGATTGTATTCTTCACCTGTTCCAAATATCTTAATCCATCTATTGCGCTTTTTAAGCCAACCGGTGATTTTGAGATCCGAGTCCTGTTTGCCAAGGGTTTCAATCTCAACTACTAAGCGACCATCCTTGTGTGTTGATAATGTAGTTGAACGCTTCTTTAATTCCTGGGGTATAATTAGATTGCTACCAAGAGCGCTAGCGGCTTTAATTGCTTCTTCTTGTGTATCAAATACAAACTTACCCGTGGTGTCTTCGGCACCATTGTATGCAGCCATATTAAGTGTTACGCGCGAATTGAAGAAACAATATGTCCATTCCCCATGCGCTTGGACCCATTCGGGGGATTCTGTTGCCCCCTCACCAAAACGGATAAACTTCCATCCACCGTCTGGTCGTGGGTACCCAAAACAATTTGGTTTACTAGGGTCAGTGCCTCTGGAAAGGGTATCAAATACACCAAGATAGTCGCCTTTCAAAAATATCTGCTTAAGAGCCCAAGTGTGTGTTTGGAGCAACCCATCTTGTTCTAACCAAGTTGTTGTGGCCTCTGGGCATATTTCATGTAAATCATCTATAACTCTTTTATGTTCAGGTGTTAACTGTACATTATCTCGATTACTAGTATGCCGGTCAATGGCCCCCTGTAATTCATCATCCGCCCCTGCTGTTCTCGGTCTCGTTCGTTTACCCTGTGCGACTTCCAAATAATTACGCCAATTTTCAGGGGGTTTGTAATAGGCTTTATTACCATCCTCGTGAACATTATCCTTTACAACAGTTAATCCCTGGTTATCAGGGTTCATTTTTCGAGCCCAAATCCACATGTTACCACCACCTACATCTAGGTGGGACCCAAAATCAAATCCCACCTTCTTAGAGAGGTGCTGTAATGCCGCTAGGGCGAGCGCAGCGTGCTCTGTGTGCGTTGTTGTGGTTGGCAGGTCTTCTGGGTCACATTCCAGGTACAAGTGCAGTCCTGACCCACTGGTGGACCTCAGAATCAATAACTCAGGTACCGCATAGGCCTTCTCCTGGATTTCCCTTAATAAGTCATCAGTTACACCTACGCCTGCGGCATGGCCTACTACGGAATCAAAGTCAAAACCAAACCTAATAGATTTTCTATTCTTCCAATCCCACCCAGTCATTCCGATTGCATCGGCATATTTGTCGAGTGGAAAAGCTAAAGAACTATCATTATCAATTGGGTTAGTTTTAGCATTCTTAGGTATCCGTACATTATACCATTTGAATTGTTGATGTTCATCTGTATAGACCCCTAAGGACCCCTGTGTGCCACCAGTTTTTATTACATTTATCTGTACTTCCATATTAGGGTTGTACCACCCTGCCACTCTAGCACAATTATGGGGTATATTCTTAAAGAAGTTTACTAGTACTTCAGTTGTTTTCATGATCTCAATCCAAAAAAGAGTCTAAGTGTTTGTTCGACCTTTGGACTTGGTTTGTTTTTTGTATGGGCCTCGGGACTGGATATAAGAGGACCATAGACACGGCGAATCCATGGGGGTTCGTAGCCCTGCTTATACTCCCGGTGCTGTTTACATCTAGTATACCTATGTTTAGTCATAATATAAGTTATCCAAGTATAAGGTCAAAACATCCCTCTATATACTAAGACGTATCAACTGTTGTATAATACAATAAAAAATGAGACTTTTTATAAGATAATATTTAATCGTTATAATCCAATTCCTTTGTACTTTTATTTTATAATCTTAGGAAATAATTCATTTTATGTTGTATTATACAGCAGTTGATACGTCTTAGTATTATAGGGGAAGTTACATGAGTTATATTAGACCACGTATTTTGGACTGTGGAACTGTTATATATCCTAAACGTGGTTGGGAACCCCCACCACTTATTCCAGGGTATTCTCGTAAATCGAATAATCCGCATAGTGCAGATGCTTGGATATTTATTCCAGACTGGGATTGTTGTGAATATAGAAAGGAATTTATTGTGCAGCGAGGGGTTTGCAGATGTGAGGTTTTGATACACAAATGTCAACACAAATCTCAAAAGGATTTACAAGTTAATACATCTATCTGTGAATCGTGTAAAATAAATGAATAAGATACTTAACATTGAGTTGACAAAGATTCGACCCCCAGCTATTATACTGATGTCGGTAGATAAGGATTCATTATGTTATATGGAATTGCGTGATTCAATACATAGTGAAGGAATTCTTCAGAACTTAACTGTAAAGGAATCCAATGCTACTGACTATGAATATGAACTTGTAACAGGTTTGAAACGCTATACTATTGCTAATGAACTTGGTTTAGAAATAGTGCCTTGTATTATTGTTGACGCGCCAGAAGCTGAAGTAATTATTAAACAGATTCAAGAGAATTGTTGCAGGGAACAACCATCTGATTTACAATTAGCTATGCATTTTAAGAGATTATTATTAATAAGACCTTATCTTACTTATGGAGATCTTGCGGGCTTAGTTAATAAATCACCCTTATGGGTTAAAAATATTCTGTCGTTGGAATATTTAACACCTGCTGCTAAAAGACTTGTTGAAGATAATGTTGTGCCACTTACATCTGCAATTGTATTATCCAAATTACCGGGCTCCATTCAAAAGGATTTATTGGAATCGGCGACGGAATTAAATTCACAAGAATTCTTATTAAAATGCCGTAGGATTAAGAAAACTTATAGGGAGGCTATAGAGCAAGGGACACTAATAGAAATTGAACACACAGAACGCGGAGACCCTTTTCCAGCTTTAAGGACTGTGAGTGTGCTTCGTATAGAACACCGTGAGTGTATTGCAGGTCGAAGTTTCTTGGAAGATAATCCGGGTATTGAGCCACTTAAAATTTGGAAAGAGGCTATAGGTTGGGCAATACAACTTGATCCGGTTAGTGTTGAAGCTTATAGGGTCCAAAGTGAAAAAATGGAAGCGGATCGGTGTACTAGATTAGCAGGGGGATATATTAAAAGAAAGGCAAAAGAATTTACTGAGAAACTACGAATCAAATTAGACTCAACTACACGTAAACTAGCAGAAGAATTTATTTTTTAAGGACTAATTAAAATGACAAAGAAAACAGAAAACACAGAGTTAGCAACAGTAGACATGGGCGCGCTTCAAATAGCAGGTCTAGGGGCCAATACAGAACTAATGGATGAATTAATCCAGAGTTCAACTTTCCTAGGTAGAATTCAACTTTATTCTAAGGGTAAGCCTATTGATACCGGTTTGATATCTCCGGGACATTTCGGCACACCTAATAATGATGAGATTAAGAGTTTTGGAACAGAGATTGATATTATTCCTTTGTGTGTCAGGGCCAAGGCGATTGATTCAAGTGATCGGGATGCAATGGTTATTACTTATGATGCTACAAGTGAAGAGTATGCGAGGATTAAAAGTCTCGCTGATGTAAAGGACTCAGGTTGTCAGTTTGGGTTTGCGTATTTAGTTTATGAGCGCAGTACTAGTGAATACTATGAGTACTTCTTTGGGAACAAAACGCATCGTAACGAGGCTGCAAATGTTACAGCGTTCTTACCAAAAACACCAGAGCGCATTAAGGAACTAACAGATAAACTAGGCCACGCACCGCAACCCGCTGGACCTTGTACCATCAAATCTAAGTATGTTGTTAAAAAGGGAACTGATTGGGGTTGGTTTGCTCCGGTGACATACCCCTGTTCAACCCCTTTCAAGGGGTTTGATCCAGCACAAGCCAACGAGCAGATTGCAAAATTTGAAGCTCTTGAAGGCAATAAAGTCGAAAAAGCACCTGAAGTTGATAACTCACGGGCGCGCTAATTAATATGGGGGCAGGCAGTCTGCCCCCCTTTTCTTTTATGGAGGTTTTAGATGAGTGTATATGTTGCTTTTTATGTGGGTGGGTATGTATCCTGCCTATTAAATGCCCATTCTCAAGGAAAATTAACAGTTTCCGGTAGTTTTTACTTGCTTCTATGGCCTTTGTATGGTATAATTACAGTAACGGAGATAATTACTAAACATTCTGATACTATTACAGCAGTAGGTAAGGCTGTTTTACGGGGTGTAACCACTGCTGTTAAGTGGATTGTAAGTTTATTTAAGGCTAAGTAATGATTACACTGAGTATATGTTATGTAAGTGGTTTACTAGGTATGTTAGTGGGGTATACTGTAAGTAAATTTGAGCATTCGGTAGGACCATTAGACAAATGGTCAGGTTGGTTATTTATTTGGTTGTGGCCCCTATTGGCAGGTATTATTATGGTAGCTTCAATTCTGGGGTTATCTAGAAACTTAACAAGAAAGATATTGGTATGTATCAAGTCGCTAAAGTCCTAGGGTATATTATTCTAGGTGTTGCTGTAGTTGTAGCCATAGTATGCAGTGCGTCTGTAAAAGCTACAACTATCACCATCTCGGAGCCTGTTGCTGTAATGGCTCCATACCCCGAGAATGTTTCTGAGATGTCTCAGAAGGGATTTTATGATTGGGCTGTTGCACGTAATGCTAAGGCACGTACTGGCTGGGCACAGGCATACAAAGCTGCTGGACCTAAGTATACATATGGTTCTGAACGGCTTACTACAGTAGAATCCAGTTCATATAACACTGGATCTTCCACTCGTACCGGCTTCGGTGTTAGTACTGGCCCAGGGCAACGGAGTTATAGTTCCAGAGTACGTAAGCGAGTAATACCACGTCAGTGGAATAACCCAAATTTTCGGCACCCTGGCCCTTTAACGATTATTAATCCATATGTTAAGCCTCGCTAATGCATCACGATAAGATTAAACATTATTTACGTATTGCATACCAATACACAACAGAGTATAGTCATGATGATAGTACCCATGTTGGTGCTATTATTATTATACCAGATGGCCTTAATATATATGGGGCAAATCGTTTTACATCCCCAACCCAAAGATGCTCGGAGAATCTGGAACGTAGTCGCAAATATCCAAGGATTGCACACGCTGAACGCGAGGTAATCTATACTGCTGCGCGCCTAGGTACTAAACTAAAGAACTGCATTATGGTATGTCCATGGGCCACTTGTCCTGAATGTGCGCAAGCTATAGTACTCTCCGGTATTAGGAGTGTGTATGCACACAAAGAAGCCTTAGATAAGACTCCTGAACGATGGTTAGAAGCATTACAAATTGGGCAAGAAATTTTAGCTGATGGTGGTGTTGAGTTTATTCAATGGGCAGGTAAGGTTGGCGATTGTGAGAATCTTTTTAATAAGGGAGTTTGGTGTCCATGAGTGAATTCTATGATCTGACCAAGCCTTATAAGATTGAGGATTGGAATAATCTTGTTGAAGCAGTCAACGAGATTCTACAAAATCCACCTGAGGGTACAGATTGTGAAGCTATAGATGAGCTTGAGACTGTTGAGGATCCACACCGCTGGGCAGTAGAAGACATTGAGGATATGCGAGACGCCCTTATAGAAACATGTTCAGGTATTGGATTTGAAGAAGAGCTTATACTCTGGAAATCAGGTATTATTGATGAGATAGAAACTCAGATGGAGCAAGCATGGTGTGATTGTGAAGGGTCAGGCAATTGTATATCGTTTTCTGATTATGTTGAAGGTGGTTGGATATATGCTGCATTTAGTGAAGCTGCTTCGGGGGGAGCACTGTTTGAAGATTTTCATGGGACTTTATGTCCTGGAATTGCTTCAAGCCAGACTGTTTGGATTTCAACATGGTATCCACCTGTTGATCATTCAGCCCTCAGGGCTGAAGCGAGGGCGGCAGCATTAAGGGCACAAAATGCGGGTGGTGAATTCAGGGATGCTTGGAATGATATGCTATCGTCGGCTTATTATATGAGATCATGGCAAGGGGCTGTTAACGAGCAAGTTGCTGAAGTTAATATAAATATAGAGTTATATGAGGATTGTATAGCCGAACAAGCAGCTTTACCTGAGGGTGGGGACTCCAGTGTATGTGATCCCTATAAAGAATTGATTTGTGAGTATGGTACAAAAGCAAAGGAGTATCAAGAAAAAGTTAATGAGTTTGTTTCAGAATTTCAAAGTGCGGAAACTAAGCGAGCACCTGCCACAGCAGCAGCCGACTCAGCAGCCTTAGAGAATATAAATGCAGTGTTGTCAATGGAGGGGCGTTTTCCACGAGAAAGGAATTTATTTGCATCAGTACAAAGTGCTGTACCTAGTGGTATGGATTGGACACGTCTCATTTATCCTCTGGTTGGCTTCCCACCCAGTCGACTCGGATATGTTAGTAGATCCCCAATACCTTTAGGTATAATGGATGTAATACCAACTGCGAGTTATACTTTAAGTATATCCCCTGGCGGTTATGTTTTTACATATTCTGCTAACCCCCAGGGGTATGTAACAGAAACTACAGTCTGGTTGTCAAGGAAAGAAGTGCGACACCGGTGTGAACAATGGGGTGGCAGAACTTGCCCAGATGATTGTGGAGATGATGTACCAGCTTGTGAGTGGAAATGTTGGGAAACAGACTGGGACTGTGGTATAGGAACTGGTAATCCATTTACAATAGTTGGATGTGCAAGGGAGAGTAGACCTCATGGTTGGGACTATGATAGTCTAAGTGGGGGGAGTGATTCTATGTCTGGTTATATTTGTAGAAACCCATCTACTGCTGATTATACTGAGGAGCAAGAGGAATTTGTAGATACTTATTCAACTTGGTTTGACGACCACCCACAATATGATGATCGACATGAAGACTACTGCTAATTGTCCACGCTTAATGGTTTATACTGATGATTATGGTGATCATCTTGTTTGTAAGCAGATGCCAATCCCTCTGGGTCTAACCAACCAAGAGTTTAAGGACCACCCTGAACTTTATACTAGGCGCGATATTGTTGTAGCAGACTGTGAGGCTTGCTTAGGTAAGGAGCTACCCAATCTTCGAAAGCAATTTGTAACTTATGCTAAAACAGTAACTAAATGGGTATCAAAAGGTGGGAAAGAACGCTCTGAGGAAGAAGTAGAACGAATTTGGAATATCTGTAAACAATGTGATGCACTAGTAGACGATAGGTGCCGTGACTGTGGTTGCAGAATAGGTAAGGGTGGTCGTCCCCTTACAAACAAACTTAAAATGGATACTACACACTGTATAAGAGGACTTTGGTAATATGAATATGATCTACTTGGCTTCACCTTACACTAAACATCCAAAGCACATAAGGCAACTTTTCTTTGAAGTACTTTGTGATATTACTGCTCAGATGTTTAACCGGGGGGAGTATGTTTTTACACCTATTGTATATGCACATCCGGTAGCATCACGTCACAACCTACCACCAGAGTGGGACTATTGGAAGGAATACGACGAGAGTTTTATCTCGATCTGTTCATCGTTGTGGGTACTTAAGTTTCCTGGTTGGGAAGAGAGCACTGGGGTTCAAGCAGAAATTAAAATAGCTGAAGGGTTGGGTTTACCAGTTAGGTACGTGGAGCTTTCTGAATTCGGTTTTGATGTTGATTATGTATTAAAACACACTTCAGAAGAGTACATAAAGCTTGAACAAGCTGTAGATGATTTTAGTGTGGGTATGAAATGGAAGTTAGACTACCAAAGGGTACACGGACTTAGTGGGTGGGATGATCCTGATTTTGATGCAGAAATCAAGCGCAAGTTAAAGGTTGCCACTGAGAAACTAATAGATGGTGAAATAGAGCAGGCAGTAGATGTTGCAAATTTGGCAATGATGTTGCATTATCAATTTGGATTGGAGTTCGAATGAATGACTTAACAATAAAAGAACTAATGGTCCAATCTCATGATACTGCTGTGGAAAAGGGCTGGTGGGAAAAAGATCGTAATTTTCTTGAACAGTTAATGCTTATGGTTACAGAGTTAGCAGAAGTAGCAGAGGAATATAGAAACCATAATAAATTGCAAACATTACATGATGGTGCGGGGAAACCAGAAGGTATTGCATCAGAATTTGCTGATGTCCTTATTCGTGTAGCTGATACTTGTGCTAATTATGGTATTCCATTGGAGGAGGCTTTAGTAGCTAAGTTGGCTTACAATAGAACACGACCTTACAGACATGGTGGTAAGTTGGCATGATTCCAACAGCCCTTATACTTCAAAAATCTGTACTGGATAGTCCAGCCTTTCTGGCAGCTTGTATGGAGATGTTAGGGTACTCCCCTGCTAATGCAGCAGACTCTCAGCATCTTGAAGAGATGGCTTATGAACTGTCTTGTCTGATGGCATTCAAGGACCGAGATGCAAAACCTGGGGTAAAGAATGCTAATAATGTTTATGAGCTTGCTACTATTGGATGCCTCGTTGTAGCAGATGAGCGTGACATGCCAGATATCTTAGAGGTTGCAGGTTTACCACATACACTTACAGAGACAACAGTACGTGGGATTCAGGCGGCATTTATAGTTGGTAATCTAAGACAATGGCGTACAGCGATTATAAAAGGATGTAGTGAACAAGCTACTCAATATACTCGTACTTGTTATGATACAATTTACTTACAGTTCCGGTCAATTGGGCTACAAGATCTGTTTAATAGATCTCAACGAAACCTAGACGACAGTACATTTTTGTTGGAATAGTATGAGTATTGAACTTGATAAGAAAATTCCTGTAAAATTTATTATAACAACCAAGAATGGTACGCGCGTATATTCCCCTGGAGAGATACTTGTAACTAAGACTCGGATTGAGTTTCTTAAGTCTCCCTTTGCACTGAAGGACGATATTAAGGCCATGACCGGGTCACGTTGGCATGGTTATGATGATCCGCCCCGGAAGATATGGACAGTGGAAAACAGTCCTGGGAATTGGTTCTCAATTCAAGTTATGTTTGGTGAAAACCCTTATAAATGGTTTGACAGACCCTTAGAGACTCATGAGTATGATCGTCCGTTAATGGAACACCAAAAACATATGAGTGATGCAGGCTTAACTTATCACTATCAGATTTTCGGTGCAGAAATGGGGTGTATTGATGGAAACGCAATTGTTTGCGTTCATAGGAGTGGGGGCAGTAAAAGACTATCTTTAAGGGAACTTTGTTATAAATTTCATGGTGGTAGAAGCTATAATGGGTATAGTTGGAATCCTAGTATTAATACTTATATACAAGGTTTTCGTGGAAATAAAATTGGTTTAACACAAATAAAAGATATTTTATTAAAAGGTACCCAGCTGGTAGTTAAATTGACAACCACAAACCATTCTCTTATTTTAACATCAGACCATGAAGTATGTGTGGGGGCTTTTAGATGGGGAAAATTCCAACGGGTTGATTCCTTAGTGCCAGGTGATAAGTTAATGGTAACAGTTCCAAAGGGATTTGGTATTAGTACTAAAGTAAAACAAATTCCACCCAAACAAATTCAAAAGGTTTGTAAACAAGGAAATCTATTTGCATTAGATAAAAGACCCATAAATTCTGGTTATATAATTGTAACCGGAGTGCCACACCATCCAAGAGCTAATACAACTAATTGTGTATTTGAGCATATATTAGTTATGGAAGAGTACTTAGGTAGATACCTAAAACAAAATGAAGAAATTCATCATATTAATAATCAAAAATGGGATAATAAAATAACTAATCTTTTGTTATGTACTAGCCGTGCGAGCCACAAAGCTAAGCATTTGAATTTTGGGTGTGGCCAATTTATATTCGAAGAAGTAATTTCTGTTGAAGATGCCGGTGAAACTGATGTATATGATGTAATGTGTGAAGGTCCTTATCATAATTTTGTAGCTAATGAGATTGTAGTCGAGAATTGTGGCAAAACATTATCAGCTATTGAAGTAATGGAAAGATCAGGGGTAAAAGATTGGGTTTGGATCGGACCTAGATCTGCCCTTATGGCTGTTGAACGGGAACTAAAAAAGTGGGAGATCAGTGATGATGTTAATATGGAGATCAGCACCTATGAAGGACTCACAAAAAGGATGAAGAATTGGACTGATGGTGATACACCACCACAGGGCGTAATCTTCGATGAGTCTAGCAGACTGAAGTCCCCCCAGTCACAACGTAGCCAAGCAGCACAAGCGCTTACAGATGGTATTCGTGAAGAGTATGGTAATGATGGGTATGTTATTTTAATGTCTGGTACACCTGCGCCTAGGAGTCCGATGGACTGGTGGAAGCCATCCCAGATATGTTACCCAGGCTATTTGCGGGAGGGCAATGTTAATGCCTTTAGGATTAGGATGGGTATATGTACTAAGCAAGAAAACACTATCACCGGGCAGACCTTTTTACAACATGTTACTTGGCGAGACGATGAATCCAAGTGTGATATATGTGGTGGGTATGACCTTAGTGTATCTAGAGAGGATGATGTAGACTATTGTGAAGAGGATGGCCATAAGTTTACAAAATCAAAGAACGAGGTTGCATATCTTTATGAGCGTTTGAAGGGGTTGGCAATTATAAAACACAAGAAGGATTGTCTTGATTTGCCTGATAAACGATATAGGATTATTCGTTGTGAGGTTACGCCTGCCCTGAAGCGTGTAGCAAAGACTCTATTGAACGCTGCTCCTAGTACCATTACCGGTCTAACATGGCTCCGAGAACTGAGTGACGGATTCCAGTATCGGACTAAAGAGATAGGTACACAAGAATGCTCTGTATGCGAGGGGTCCGGGACGACTGAGTACTGGTTAGACCCCGATGATTCAGAAAAAGCTTTTACAATGACAGAGATGTTAGACCCCGAGTATGTAGCTACATTGAATAAGGCACAACTAGCTTGTATGGCTTGTACGGGGTCAGGGGAGGTACCTAAGTATGAGCGAACAGTAAAAACTATTCCATGCCCCAAGGATGAGGCTTTAGTAAACCTACTGGATGAGAATGAGGAACAAGGTCGGGTTGTTATTTTTGCAGGGTTTACAGGATCAATTGATAAGATTGTAGAACTATGTAAGCGGGAGAAGTGGGCCGTTGTGCGCGTTGATGGTAGAGGGTGGATTACTTATGATACAGAGGGTAATTGTGTCACATGCAAACCACTAGACTACTGGGCAGACTTAGAATCCAATTCTCGCGTGGCGTTTGTGGCAAATCCCAAAGCGGGGGGCATGGGTTTGACATTAACAGAAGCACGTATGGCTATTTATTATAGTAACAGTTATGAAAGTGAATCGCGCGTCCAGTCGGAGGACAGAATACACCGCCAGGGGGCCGATAGGAATGTTGGTGTTGAAATTGTGGACTTGATTCATTTACCAACAGACGAGGCCGTACTAGAACGACTTAAAGAAAATCGTGCTCTTGAACTTATGTCAATGGGTGATATTGAAGCGAATCTAAAATGATCAGAATATGTAAAATTTGTGGTAAAAAATTTGAGAAAGCTTCTAGTGTAGTAAAACAAGGTGGTGGTAAGTTTTGCAGCAATAAATGTAAATTTATTGGTATGAGAACTCAAATAACACGAATTTGTGAATCTTGTGGAAAGGAATTCAAAATAGATCCTAGTAAACTAAAACGAGGATGGGGTAGATTTTGCAGTAATAGTTGTAGGGTATTAATTATGGTAGGCTCCTTGGCCCCTAGGTATAAGGGTGGATGGACTGATAAATGTGGTTATCATATAATGTATATAAATGGTGTGGAAACCAAGGCCCATAGGCATGTTATGGCCACCCACTTAAGGCGGAAGCTTACTAATACTGAAATAGTTCACCATATTGATGGTGACCCCCAAAATAATAAGATAGAAAATTTACAACTAATGACACAGCCTGAACATATTAGATTACATCTCAAGGATGATTCTAAGTATAAGATTTTTGAGTGTCCTGTATGTTATAAAGAATTCAAGAGATGCCTGAGTAAATTGACTACAAAAACACCTTGTTGTAGTGTGGAGTGTTCAAGGGGGGTTCATTATATTAAGACTCATGGAACATTTACCTGCTGCCAGTGTGGTAAAATATTCGAAAGATATTTATCACATGTTGTAACTATTAACAGTTGTTGCAGTATATCTTGTGCTGTGAAATATAGGCGTCAAAGAGAAAAGAAACAACTAGAGGTCAATCAACTTTAACTAAGGAGTAAATTATGCAAGATGAACTAATGAGATTACGACACGAAAATCAAACACTACGCGCGGAGATTGAAGGCCTCCGTGAGCGGAGTATTGATGCTATAGTAGAGGTAAAAGATATTGATGATGCAATATTTAATTCTGAGGTAGTTTATGAGAACAAATTAGATGAATAAGTGAAAGTCACTAAGAGTCAACTTTAACTAAGGAGTAAATTATGCAAGAGGAACTAATGAGACTAAGACACGAAAATCAAGTACTACGCGCAGAGAATGAAGCCTTGAAAGAGGTTGCAGAAATGATGGATTTTCTTGAAGCAGCGGGTATTGATAACTGTGAGGCTTACGAAATCGGAATGAGAAAGTTTCATGAAAGTAAGAAAGAGCCTGTTGATGTAGAGGTAGTTGATGAAGATACTGGATCAACTAAGAGTTCTGATAAAGTAGTTGAGTATACTATGGATAAAGGTAAATTAGTTGGTGTTAGAGAAGTATTTTCAGATGTTGATGACAAGGGTCGATTAAAATTATCTAAGGATAAATCAGATGAGTAAGTGGAAGCCATTTGGAATATTACCAGGACTCGGGGCATCTTTGCTACCTGCGGGCTTGTGCCCCGTTTGCTGGACTGCTTACACTGGAGTACTGAGTGCTGTAGGTTGTAGTTTCTTATTACAGACAGTCTACTTACTACCGCTGATATCTCTTTTACTTTGTATATCACTAGCATCCTTAGCCTATAAAGCTGAAAGTTCTCAACCATTTAGTCTAGGACTCATAGCAGCAGTGAGTATACTAGTTGGTAAGTTTGTTTTTGAATCTAATGGGATGATGTTCGGTGGGATAGCCGTACTAATCATTGTGTCCATTTGGAACTCGTGGCCTAGAAAGACTTGTAGGATATAAATGGAAGACTACCAAATTATTCAAGGTGATTGTCAGGAAACCATGGCAAAAATGGATTCTAATAGTGTTGATGCTATAGTTACTGATCCACCCTATGGTCTAAAGTTCATGGGTAACAAATGGGATTACAATGTACCGAGTGTGGAAGTCTGGCAAGAATGTTTACGAGTACTCAAGCCGGGAGGGCACCTGTTGTGTTTTGCGGGGACGAGAACACATCACCGTATGGCCTGTAATATCGAGGATGCAGGATTTGATATTCGTGACATGATTGCGTGGGTGTATGGATCAGGATTTCCCAAGTCACATAATATCAGTAAGGCTATTGATAAGGCGGCTCGCGGAGTTCCACATGGTGGGTCAGATCCGACAAGCCCTAATCATGGTAAATACAAAGGTGGGTGTTCGGAAGAAAACCCAAGCGGGCAGGGGTTTGGAGCGGGGCCAGGGCATTTCATGAAAGAACAAGGTGATAAGGATGAAAGGGAATTAGTACATATCACTAAACAATGGGCTGGTTGGGGAACTGCATTAAAGCCCGCATTGGAACCTATTACTGTTGCCCGAAAACCATTCCATGGTACTGTAGCAAATAATGTATTGGAACACGGTACCGGTGGGATCAATATAGATGGTTGTAGGGTACCAGGACAACCAGAAACGACACGATTCAATCCTGCTAAACACACTCATGATGGATACCGTATGACTGCTTCTGGTGAAGAAACTGCCGCCAAAGCCCGTAGTACTACAGGCCGCTGGCCTGCTAATCTGATACATGATGGTAGTGAAGAAGTACTAGAACTATTCCCCGAGAGCAAGGGGCAACAGGGTGATGTTAAGGGTACTGAACCTAGTCATACAGGGATGGATGGCACGAACTGTTACGGTGAGTATGCTCGCGTCCCGGCAGCCAAACGAGGCGACAGTGGCTCGGTAGCACGATTCTTTTATTGCCCTAAGACTAATAAAAAGGACAGGGGGCCAGATAATAAACACCCCACGGTCAAACCAACAGAACTAATGCGGTACCTCTGTCGACTTGTAACACCACCTAGCGGACTTGTTCTTGATCCATTTGTAGGTAGTGGCTCCACTGGTAAGGCGTGTGTTCTCGAAGGGTTTAAGTTTATTGGCTGCGAACTCGATTCAGTATACTGTAGTGTAGCAGAAAGACGAATACTCGAAACAATTAGTGAGAAATCAAATGCCTAAATATCGTAAGAAACCAATAGTAATTGAAGCAATTAAATGGTGGAAAAATGGAGACCACCCCCTGGATGACTGTGTAATACTTGACCCGGGGGATGGTGGTAGTGCATTTCAAGGTGAGGGTCACCTTGTTCGACACTATCGAACACCCGAACTAGACGGCGAAGTAATCTGTTTACATTGTAGTCATATTATGCACTGGCATGGTTGGATTGATACACTGGAGGGTGGACATGTTGTTTGCCCTGGTGATTGGATTATTACTGGCATAAAAGATGAACACTACCCCTGTAAACCAGACATCTTTGAAGCCACTTATGAGGAGGTATAATGGAAACTTTACTTGGACTACAAGTAGAAAAATGTGTTTGTGGTAAAACGCCTAAACTTGAATATATAGAACGAATTAACGGGTTAAGGGGGTGGAAGCTTTATTGCAAAAAATGTAATATGCATGTATGTTCTTTAACTGATGAAGAGACTATGGATGGATGGAATAAATATATTTTATGTCAAAAAGCTATACGAAGACTTGAAGCCATTGAAAGTAGATTACAAGACTACGATCACCACTCTCTACAAGCCTCACTTGACCAAGATGCTGCGGCAACTCACCCTGTTTACTATGATGATGCGGAGGAGGAGTCCCGTATGGCCAAGGAAGCACTAGATGAAGCCGTCCTGATGGCTAATGGGTGTAGCCCGGAAGAAGCTACTAAAATTATGGAGGGGTGGGATAATGCCTAAGCTAAACGTAACTATAACTGTACCGATGGATATAAACATCGAGGAGTTGGATGGAGTTACAGTTGAAAATGTTGAACGACATTTTAATAAACATTTGGCAACTGCGGTAAGTCAATATCCTGGTTATTCGATTTTAGTAGTAACCGAGGGCTTTGCACGATGTGTTAGAACAGCCATTAAATCGGCAATTGAGGAAATCCAAATAAAACAATGTGGCCGAAGTTGCATTGAGTACCATGAAGATGGAACTGATAAGGTTGTAGCGTGGAATCACAAGTGGCGCATAACTAGTTTGAATATTTATAATAAGCTTAAGCTGGTTCTTAAAAGTCCTTTTACAGGTAAGGTTGAAAGTATTTGACCCCCTTTTATATATATAGATAACATAAACACTTTAGTGGAGAATTATGCACTACACATATTTAGCCGGGCCCATGACAGGTCTGGATTACAAAGAGAGTATTGGTTGGCGTGAATATGTTGCGCAAGCTCTAGACTCCAGTACCCTTAAGACCCTAAGTCCCTTAAGGTGTAAGAAGTTCCTAGAATATGAAGGCACTCTTCATGCCCTAGGGTACTCAGGTAATGTAATGACTACGACGCGAGCTGTTATGGCTAGGGATCGTTTTGATTGTACTCGTTGTGATGTTCTGTTCGTAAACCTCCTAGACGCAAAACAAATAAGTATTGGAACAGCAATCGAAATGGGATGGGCAAACCTTAAACAGATTCCTATTGTCTGTATTATGGAAGAGGGTAATGTACATGAACATGCGATCTTGTCAGAAACAATTGACTTCCGGGTCGATATGGTGGATAAAGGTATTGAAGTAGTGAAAGCGATATTAGCCTGATGATAAAATGGTCTGAATTAAAAATCAATGATATGGTGTCTGACGAAACTTGTGCAATAGTCCCAGATCATATTGGCAAAGTAACAGGAATCATAAGTGACACTGAATTAGAGGTTGAATTCTTTTCTGGTAGAGTAGCTATTTGTAATAGAAGTGATATTGGCCCTATTGATCTTGGACCCTTTGGTTTAAGTGGTTTTGTGTACCCCGACCCAGAATATAAAAGGTTTTGGTGTTTTGAGTGTAAGCAAAAAACAAAACCATCAGTATTTTACTACAATGTATTTGGGTTAACTAGAGGTATATGTACGAAATGTGGTTCTTATGGGGCTCTAGATGAGTATTATAACTTCGGGAATTACGGGAAGCGATATTAGTTTAACTAGTGGAAAATCAACAAATTGAATGAGTGGACAAGAATGAATGAGTGGACGAGAATGAATGCTAGTGAGCAACGAGGGGCTTGGTTGATTGGGTACCGGAAGATGGTGAAAGAAATCTGGACTCCGGTATTCAAAAAGCTAGATAAGGCTATACTAGAAAGCTACAAAAAGTTTCGCAAATGATCAACCCCCCTTACTTTGAAGATAAAGGGTTATCATTAGATGAATATCTTAAGAAACATAACCTAAAAGTGGAAGCAGTAATTGACATGCATGACTTGAGTGCCCCTTGGTTACCTACAGCCCTAGCCGCTCTAGGTGTAATTGCCAAACTATCTGCCAATTGGGATTCCTATCAGTCTGATCCTCCAACCCCCGAGATTATAGAGACAGCCAAACAACTTTTGACTGATCTCGCAAAGGACCCTAAGTTACCTCGACCATATGTTAACCCTACCCGTAGTGGTGGCGTACAAATTGAATGGGAACATGGCCAAAGATATTTTGAGGTAGAGGTACACACTCACCTAGGAGCCCACCTCCTTTACAGTGGTGATGGTGTTGAAGAGAAGAGTTGTTATATGCAAGGCGACAGACTGGATACTATAATTGAGTACATACACAGGGTATTTATATGAAATTGGTTCTATCACCTAAGGGTGTTATTTATAAATTAGCAATGGAACAATCTGCTAAAATTAAAAGAAAGCTATTAGAAAGAAGGAGTGCGCGGATGAATATTCACGAGTTTGTTAGAAAATATAATCTTACCGTGGAATTATTGCATAACCCACGACCTGATGGATCTGATTACTGGGAAGCTAGAATCAAAGGTACTCCAGATTCTAGTATCAAAGCAACATTCAAAAAAGATACTTATATCTTAGAGGAAATGTTTGACTATGTATATCGGCGGCTTGCAGAGGCGATTACTAATTCAACATTGAACAGTGGTCTTATAGTACCGAAACTAGATATATAATTTACTGACCAGCAGTTAATCTGCTAAAACCTAAGAAAGAAGGAGTGAGTGATGAAAGTTAAAAGAATTGATGGGACAAGGCAACTTGAGTTTATAAGGTTAATGGAAGAGAGAGATTGGACTCTTGTTATCACTGAAAGGAGCACAGGTCATCATGCAACTGTTGTAGGTGAAGGGCTCCCAAAATTAGACCCCACAAAATTTTTACCATTAGAGGTTGAAAGACCAACCGAAAGACAGGCCCTTGAGGTTCTAAGAGAAATTATGTTTCGTGATGGTTATTTTGATTAATGACTTATTGGACAGCAGATACACACTTTGGACACTCAGCAATCCTCAACCACTGCCCCGAGCGGGCAGTGGCTTTTGGGGACTTGCACACCATGAATAAGGTACTTATTGATAACATTAATGCCCTGGTGGGACATAGTGATACTCTGTGGCACCTAGGTGACTTCTGCTGGCAAGCCAGTCGAGCAGGGAGTTATCGTCAGAGGATAAATTGCCGCAAGATCCATGTTGTGCGCGGTAACCATGACGCAGAATCCCTACGTGACCAGGTATCCTCACTGGAGCATATGTTCTTTATGAAGAATCCTAAAATACATTTATGCCATTATCCACTGGAATCTTGGGGCGCAATACACTATGATGGTATTCATGGTCATGGTCATGGTCATTGTCATGGTAGAATGCGTAAACTTAAAAATAGGATTGATGTAGGTGTCGATAGTATCTTTAAGCTACTTGGCGAGTGGCGTCCAATCAGCACTAATGAATTATTGGAGTTAACATGAAAAGAACAACCTGCTTAGTGTGTGGTAGTAATATACTTTGTGACTTATATCCTATAGGGGATCTTCCATTGTCCTGTTTGGATACCTATCTAAAGACTACTGAGACTGAGGCCAAGGATGTTACAAAGTTTCCTATGGAGTTTGTTCAGTGTCAGGTCTGTAGCCATACATTCAATACTGTATATGACCCTCATGTTATTCAGTATGACTCAGGGGCTACTATCATGTACAATACAACCTCCGAGTGGACTAAACATCTTAATAATGTATTGCATTACTTGGGTGGGTTTTTAGAGGCTGATTCAACCGTTGTGGAAATTGGTTCGGGTGATGGGAGCTTTTTGCACGATTTGGAACAACTATACCAAGTGCAGGTTGTAGGCTTTGATCCGGGTACAACGAGACCCAAGAATGTTATTCAAGATTACTTCTGCCCCCAACGAGACTTAAAGAAATACCACCCTAATCTTATTGTATGTAGACATACTTTGGAGCATATGGAAGACCCCAGGTCAACTCTTTCGGATATTTCTTACTGGTGTCGTGAGTACGATATGTCTCCTTGGGTTTTTATTGAGGTTCCCAACTTTGAATCAGCCCTTGAACAGGGTAGGGTACAGGATCTTACATATGCACATGTTTCACAGTTTAGCGAAGAGAGTTTTAGTACCCTTTTGGAACTAAGTGGTTTTAAGATTCGAGATTGTGGTACCACTTTTAATAATGAGATTCTAGTTGGTATGTTTCAACCCAACCTACCTGACAGAAGGTTACGAGAATATAACCGGATTGTTAAAAACAGTTTACAGTCATTAATCGCCATTGAAGACATTGTTGTTTGGGGTGGTAGTGGTAAATGTGCATCATTTTTGAATATTTATCATGAAGCCAATATCACACATGTTGTTGACTCTGATACCAAGAAGGTTGGGCTACATGTTCCAGGTACCGGGCAACTAATTACTGATCCAAGTACAATCCAACCTCATGAGAGTATTTTGATTCCTAATGCTTGGCGGGCAGGGGATATTTACCATGAGATCCAAAACCTGGGTTTACAATACAAACAAATTCTAATACCATCTGAAGGTGAACTACATGAGTACAGAACAATTACCCCCAGTTATTAACTCTAAAGAACTTATTCAGTGGTACAATGAAGGTAAGTATGAGGAAATATGCAAAGTTATTATTGATACTCTGAAGCACTTCGAGAAAATTCTGTATATTACTGTTTCAAAAGATGTTCAAGTGATTATTGATGATTTTGTTTCTGTTCTTTTCTACCTTTTAGCCCAAGAAAAGTTTCGTATACCAAATAATTATACTATTGCACTACTAACAACTGCTCATCTATTAGCTAATGTAATTGCAATGTCGTCTTATAAGACAGCAGATAGTATTATTGCACATCTGATGAATCAGGATGGAAATCTTGTAAAACTTCTTATGGTATATAGTTGTTATACAAAAGCAGTCTTAGACCCTGACAAACTATTTGAAGCACAACCCTTACTTGCTTCTGTGTGGTGGCAGAATTACCAGACAGCTAGTGCCGGTAGTCTTACTGTGGATATGCATTATAATATGACGGGGCAACTTAAAAAAGTTCCAGAGAACTTTAAGCTTTTCAACGCTCAAACATCCCCGTTGTATTTTCAATGTACTTATTATACACCTGATTCAGCAGAACGCCCCATTAAGGAAATGTTTAATCGGGAATTATGTAAACTAACTGTTAAACAAAATCCCATTAAAAGCTATCCTGAGAAGAAAAAGATTGCACTTATTTCTGGTAGGTGGCAGCCTACTACAGCAGTTTATAAAAGTCTGTATCCTATGATTGCAGAACTTGCAAAAACTTATGATATTACATTAATTCAGTTTGGTGAACATGAAGATCAAATAGAACGAAGTGCATTCAAACGAGTTAAAAAAGTAACCCTTAAACCTGACCAGAAGAGTATGGATCTCCGGTCTATTGAATTGAATGGTTTTCAATTGGCTTACTTCGCTGATATTGGAATGAATACCGAGTCACCATATTTATCTAATGTTCAAATTGCTCCTATAATGGTTACTGCCTATGGGCATCCAGTTAGTACATTTGGTTCAAAGGTAGACTATTTTATTGGTGGTCAGGAAGTAGAGGATGCAAGTCTAGCTCACCAAAATTATAGTGAGCGTTTAGTCTTAATGCCAGGTATAGCTTCAGTTCCAGTTGACCCAAAGTACACGCGTAATAATAAACCTAAGGATAAATTTGTTATTAACTGTTGTTGGACTGCGGCTAAAATTAATTATCCTATGCTCACACTACTACGTGACGTAATACGGGACGCTAATAAGGAAGTTCATATTGCATTCTACCCATCTTGGACAGTGGGTCGCTATAACAATGCTATCCCGCTTCAAAGATTGTTAAAAGATATTCTTCCGGGTAGGGTGGCGGTACACTTGGATAAGCCTTATCAAGAGTATTTAGGGCTATTGGAGCAAGGCTCAATTGCATTAGACTCCTACCCATTCGGAGGGTACAATACAATTATAGATAATTTATTCGTGGGAGTCCCAGTAGTGGCTATTGAGGGTGGGCAATTTTACAACAGAGTTGCATCAGCTTCACTTCGGCGGGTAGATCTAGATAATCTTATTACCCACAATTATGAAGAGTGCAAACAAACTCTATTACGACTAATTAACCAACCTGATAAATTAGCTGAAGCAACCAGCAAACTAGCTTCTTTGGATGCTTTACATACTAAATTATTACACACACCTGAACCAGAGGGGTTTGTTCGGACGATTGATTACTTAATTGAGAATCATGATAAGCTGAAGGCCGAAGATAGCATGGAACCCATAATTATTAACTAGGAGCCCATATGAAACGTAAATTATCTGTCAATGATGTACTTGAAGTCAAACGGTTATTGAGTGAGGGGGTTACACAGACAAAGGTAGGTACCCAGTTCAATGTTAGTCGATCTCTTATATCTGATATTGCAACTGGACGAGCACATCATGATACTGGTGATCCAGTACCAAATAAGAAAACAGGTGGACAATATAAACCAGTACCACCCCACGATCCTACAGATGCGCGAGTGTTGTCTCTTGAAGCTGAAGTAGTTCATCTAAAGGACGAACGTCTCTATATTAAGAGGCAACTTAAATCAGCTATAAAGACGCATGGTTTAATGGCGGAGGTTGTTAGTGAGTTGGAAACTTGTGTTAAACCAATGACGCCATTGCCTAAAGCTCGGGATATTGATAGGGGTAGTCGCAAGGACATAATTGAAGAACCAGTAGTGATGCATCTGAGTGATGGCCATCATGACCAAGTTGTTTTACCCTCTGACTGCGGTGGGCTGGAGACTTATAACTTCCCGATTAGTATGCGCAGGGCTGAAAGATATGTTGATACTGTAATTAAATGGACTCAACAAACTTTAGCACCGACTTATTCATTCCCATCTTTAACTATTCTTTCATATGGTGATCATACTAGCGGTGAGATTCATGGACATGTTCATAGATCTTATTTCCGAAATATTTTCAAAAATTGTTTTGCAATAGGTGAATTACACGCCCTCATGATTCGGGATTTGGCACCTTATTTCAAAGATATCAATGTGGTATGTGTTCCAGGTAATCATGGTAGACGCTCGATGAAGAAGGATTACAATGGTGCGCATGATAACTGGGATTATTTGATTGCAGAAATGACAAAGTTACATTGTAAGGATATTGAGAATGTGAGTTTTGTTATTCCTAATTCGTTTTCAATTAATCTAGATATTAATGGTGTAGGATTCTGTATTTTTCATGGTGATGATATTCGATCCAATCTTGGCATTCCTTGGTATGGTCTTCAGCGTAGGCAACAAAGAATCCAAGCTCTTAACAGCCTCCAAGGCGGAACTCGGATTCGTTATAACTGTTGTGGTCACTTTCATACACCCACATCTATTGGTAGTATGGATGGAGAGCTAATAGTTAATGGTCCTTGGGTTGCAACTGATGCTTATGCATTTAATGCCTTTGGTGGCTTTACAGAACCAACTCAGCTTCTCCATGGTGTAAATTCTAAGTATGGTATTACTTGGCGACTACCTGTTAGACTCCGGTCTACTGGTGAAGCAAGGGGACCTAAACGGTATAAGATTCACGAGATGGATAATATTATTGTTCCAGGGTAACTATGGAAAACATAATTGAAATCTTGCAAGAACGGTTAAAAACTGATGCTGGGTCTTGTATTAGCTTTGCTGAAGATAGTTATATCTATAAACAGCTTATTGAAGCTTTACCACAAAGATTTCCTAGGCCAACTACGGTGTGTACAAAGTCATCAGGTCTCTCAGTCTTTGATGCAACATTTACATATAAACTAGAGGCTAATGAAAAAGCAGAACCACTTAAAATGCTACTAAGTATGTTATTTGGGGTTCGAGAATGGGTTGGTACACTTGACAAAGATGACTCAAAACTATTCTGCCTGAGTACTGTGATTGATTTGGCTAAAATTAAAGTGCAGTTGGTTATTGAAGCAGATATTGAAGATTACCACTACAAGCCACTTAATGACCATGGATCAACTACTACTGGTCTTGTAGCAGTAAAGAGATTCATTCCATTTGATATTGATAGGGAATATGTAACCCCTGAGACTTTTTATGATGTGCAATTAGAAACCGGTCTTAGTATTCCCATCTTAGAATGGTGGACTTGGATACTAAAACAAACAATAGATAGTATAAATCCTGATACCCCCGCTCCTATGAGTTTATATGGAACTTTTGGTGCTGACCATGATTTGGATTTTATTTATGACATAGATTCCAGTGGGTTAGTACGAGCAGAGATTAGTAGAATTTATGAGGATATAAACTGGTATTTTTACTGGTTAAAGGCCCCAGCCTTGGGGCGACTTGTCGGCAATATTACAGTTAAATGTAATGACACAGATGTTAGGATACAGATTATTCTGAATAATCCGAGGTTGGATGTAGAAATTCTGAAGTTTGAAGAAGACACAGATTGTCATATAAAATACAGAGCAATGCAAGATTCTGATATCGGTTTTCTTGAATTTCTATCGGAGACTTATAATGGATGTGACTAAAAGTAGGGGTACATATATGATCGATATGGGTCTTATAGATTGTAACTTAGAGTTTAACTGTAGGGCACCTATAACTCTGGAGTCTGTGGTTGAGTTAGCTCAAAGTATTGAAGTTAATGGTTTACAGACTCCGATCCATGTTCTTCAGAAAAGTGGACCCAATGATACTATCTACATGGTTATTACAGGGCATAGACGCTACAGAGCATGTCAGGTATTAGAGCGGGAGTGTATTGAAGCTTTTATACATACAGATATTAATGAGCAACATGCAAGGATTCTAAATTTATCTGAGAACTTAGACCGTAAGGATCTTACACCCTATGAAGAGGCTCTTGCACTTGTAAAAATATTCCCCTCAACTGCAACCCTAACTAAAATGTCTCAGATCTTAAACAGATCAAGGGAGTGGTGCAGGCGTCGAAGACTGATTGCCGAGTTGCCAGAGGATATTAGACTAGGTTTTCATAACGGGTTATTGGGTATCAGGGATATTGTAGCCATCTCGACTCTGCACCCTGAGAAACGAGAACGTGCTGCTAGGAGGCTGTTGGCAGCGCGTGAGGGGAACTCTGATATTCCCATGGGCACTGTAGCTCAGGAGCACCCACATAGGGGCACTAAAGAGGTTAGAGATTTACTCCAGTACTTTGCGCGTAAGAAAATTGATGGTCTTGTTCCTGATGTTCTAAGGTGGGTTCTTGGACGAAAAACTACATCAGACATTAAGAGACTAACTCGTAAAGCAGAGAAAGACGATGGGGGTCTTTATGCGGAGAATTAGAGCGATTAACGGGAGATACATAAAAGTATCAGATTGTGATTATGAGTTCCTTAGACAGTTTCGTTGGATGGAAGGCTCCCAAGGGTATTTTCGTTGTAGTCAGAAGGGGTTATGGCTAGGGGCACAAATAAATAATAAAAGAATACACCAGTTTGTAATGCTTCTAAATGGGTTAGAATACCCTGAGGGTATGTCGATAGACCATGTTGATCGGGACCCTTCAAACAATACCCATGAAAACTTACGATTTGCAACACTAAGTTCTCAGAATTGGAATACAGGTTTACGAAAGGACAACACCAGTAGGCTTAAAGGTGTTCATGCGGATGGTAATAAGTGGATTGCAAGCATAGGTTTAGATGGTAAACAGAAGTATCTAGGAACATATAAAACTAAAGAAGCAGCATATGCTGCTTATATGCTAGCAAGAGCTAAACTTGAAAAGTATGAACCAATTTGGGGTGACTTAAAATTAAAAAGATGCGCAGACCTAGAAGTAACTCGGAGAGTAAAAACATCAAGGTTTGTGGGTGTTCATAAAATAAGTAATAAGAAATGGGTTGCTCAAATAGGTATCGGTAAAAATAGGACCTATTTAGGTGTATTTGAAATTGAAGAACAAGCCAGTGAAGCCTATCAAAAAGCGAAGCAAGAATTAGATATAATGGGTGTGGTTATACCGAACTTAAAACTCCAAACTTCGAAGTATCCTGGAGTGAATAAGGTTGGTAAGAGGTGGCGTGCTAAAATACGTATAAATAATCACCAGACTCATATAGGTTACTTTAATACAGAAGAGGAAGCCAGTGAAGCCTACCAAACAGTCAAGAGGGAACTATGCCTAAATTAGTTTTCGCAGACACGGAGACAATTGGTTACTATGGTATGGCCATATTAATTCAATGGTGTGAGGGTGAAGGCCCTATCCACCTCCATGACGTGTGGAAGGTTCCGGTACAGGATACTCTCGACCTCATTGAGTATATCATGGAGAACACATTTGTAGGGTTCAATATTGTGTTCGACCAATTTCATCTTACTAAAATACATACCACTTGGAGCTTGTTGCCACCTGACTGGATTCCAGTTGAACACATTGACGAGATAGCTGAAGCTGAGATGTTAGCACGAGACGGCAAATGCATTAAGCCCTACTCGGCTTTCGACTTGCTATTATACTCACGCAGGGGACCTTATCAATCACTCATGGCTCGTAAGGAGATTCGAATAAAGAAGATTCCAATAACGCTAGCGCAACCACTAGCTAGTGTGCTAGAGGATTTAGTTGAGTTAGATGGGATCTATTTCGCCAAAAAAGCTGACAAAAATGCTCCAAGGTGGAAAGTACTAGATATTAAATCTGGTAATGGAGTAGTTAACTTAGACTTCAAGGATGTAGTACTCAAGTTTCACGCAGCGGGCGGATTAAAGTACTTAGCCGAGTATGCTTTAGGTCGGAAGCCAAAGGCGCATATAGGTGAGGTAGGTGTGCCATCCGAGTTTCAACCGTATGAATTGGGTTATGCACCTTATGCTAAAGCACTGGCCGATGGACCAGATTGGGTTTGCAAGTTACCCGGTAAAGCTATATACAGAGGGCGCATTGCTAAGACTTGGCCCGCTTTGATTGAGGCACACATCCATCATTGGGCAACTGATGAGAGAGCCCGCGAATATGCTTATGACGACGTAGTATACACTAGAGATTTATATAAGCATTTTGGAAGCCCTGAGCCAGGGGATACAGATAGCGTGTTAGCTTGTATGGTGGCGAGTGTTCGTTGGCGTGGATTCAAGTATAACCGGGAAGGTTTAGAAGCTTTGCAAAAGGATTCAAAGAAAATACTCGACGCGTCACCTATTAACATCAATAAGCACCGAGATGTTTTTAAGTATGTATCCGAGATGATGGACCTATCGGAGGTAGTTGTTATTGATGATAGTACTCGCAAGGCTAACATGGAACAAGTAGCCCAGTGGGTTATTGAGGAACCCGAGGATTGTACTGCTTGTTTTGGTACCGGTGAAGATGAAGGTGAACCCTGTAAACGCTGCAATGGAACTGGTCAATTACAAATTGGACTACACCCTGCCGCAGTTCGGGCAAAAGAGATTCTAGGAGTAAAAGTTGCTAGTAAGGAGATTGAGCTTTTTGATAAACTATTAATTACTGACAGGTTTCATGCCAGTTTCAAAATTATTGGAACCTTGTCATCTAGAATGTCTGGCGGTGATGGCCTCAACGCTCAAGGAATCAAGAAAGAGAAGACTGTACGTAGCCAGTTTCCCCTTGCTTGGGCTGGTTCTGTATTATGTGGCGGTGACTTTGATTCGTTTGAGGTTACAATTGCTGATGCGGTGTTTAATGATGAGAAATTACATGAAACTCTTTTAGCCGATAAGAAATTTCATGGTCTATTAGGGGTTGAGTTATTTCCTGATTACACGTATGAAGAGATTCTAGCGTCTGATGGTGCTGAACTAGATTGGTACTCGAAAGCAAAACAAGGTACGTTTGGATTCTTGTATGGTGGTGATGCGGGTACTTGGGAAAAGAATCTTGGTGTTTCTAAAGTCCGAGCAGAAAAAGCATTTGATAGTTTTTGTAAAAAGTACCCCGGAATAGGTAAATCTCGTGATAAAATTACTGATGACTTTTGTTCGATGCGTCAAGAAGGCGGTATCGGAACTGCGGTTGTTTGGAATACTCCCAAGGACTACTGTGAGACCTTTCTCGGATTCAAACGATACTTTACGCTTGAAAATACAATATGCGAAACTCTATTCAATTTGTCTAGAAAACTTCCTAAAGAGTGGCAAAATAGTGGAATTATCGTCAACAGACGGGATCGTGACCAAACTGTGGCGGGAGCAGTTTCGTCGGCATTATATGGCGCAGCTTTCCAAATTCAGGCAGCAAACATGCGAGCAGCAAACAACCACCTAATCCAATCCCCCGGGGCTGAGATAACCAAGGATGTACAACGGAGGATCTGGGATATACAACCCCATGGGGTCCATAGTATGCTTGTGGCACCTATGAATATCCATGATGAGGTTATGTGTGTTACTGACCCTATGTATGTAGAAAAGGTAGCCAGTGTTGTACGAGATTCTGTTGAGTCCTACCGTAAACATGTACCTCTTATTGGAATGAAATGGAACTTATCAATGGATAACTGGGCCGAAAAGAAGGCCACAGGGGAACAAATTCATATTACTTATTAGGAATTATTATGTCAAGACCTATTAGATCAAACCTTTTTGAAGGGGTGATGACGAACCTTGAGGAAACCCCTTCTTTGATTAAGTTCCTTTGGCTGGCTTTTGATGCGCTTAAGGGCTTGGATGATTTTCCAGACATCAAAGATCAACTCATTGGGGAATGGGACCATGCTCAATGGGGCGCGGGGGTACTTATTACATGGAAAGACCCCTACCGGCAGGAGGCAGGGTATCTGTTTACACTCCCAGGAATGGAAGGTGACTTTACGGACAGAGCTCTAGTGCATATTCCACAGACCGATGGCACGGCACACTTCGGCCCTGATCAAAGTATATTTTTTACATTGCGACACCTAGCGTGTGTGGCAGAAACAATTGAATTGGAGATACCATGGCCAGGAATCTAGTACTTGTTGAAGCCGACTACCTGCTGGCCACGATTTTATCAACCACGGAACGTGTGCCTTTCACTTTACTAAGAGAGATTCAACGCAAGATTGAAGCGATAACCGACAATGTTGTTGTAGATATTTCCTCTCCCGAGATTTATGCGGCATTGGAATACTACCCTGAGATATTTCGACGAGAGGACGATGCGATCGCAAAGGCTACAACAGCGGATGAGTATCTTGCATCCGATTACCTGAAATATGAATTTACCAATTCGGTTCCCGCACCAGTTCATGAGAAGGTTAGAGAAGCTATTGAAACATTATTATTAGAAAAGGATAAAGAAAATGACCAGGAATCTAGAAGAACTAACTAAAGCACAACTAATTGCATTAGGCTTTCAGAACAAAATACAAATGAAATACCTTCCAAGGGGTAAGGACTATTGTGAGCATTTGATTGAGGGGTTGGATGCCTTAAAAGTAATTGTAGGCTTGGAGACAAAAGAAAATGGACAACAAACGGTATCTTAAAGGACTACAAGCGAGAGAGCTTCAGTACTTGGCCAAAGGATTTAATATCTCTGACAGGAAAAGTATGGGTTACAAGGGTCTGGTAGCAGCCCTTAAGGATATAGAAGATATACAAGAAATGCCCAAGAATCAAGCACAGACATATACAATGAGACTCCTAAATTACTGGGATCGTAAGTACCAAGGCACCCTAAAGAATCATACTCACTCACATGAATTGACTAATGAGACATGTGGTGATTGGGTAAAGATTGAAGCCATTATAGTTGATGGTGTATTTAGCCATCTTCAGTTTACAGCGGCGGGGTGTTGTCTCTCTGAGTGTTGTGCTGCAATTACCATAGAAGTGATGCGTGGTAAGTCACTGGAGTATATATCTAATTTCACAGATAAAGAATTATTTGAAGTTGTTAAAATCAAGATACTCCCATATAGATTGAAGTGTGTTACACTTGCATTGAATTGTTTAAGATTATTTAATGAAGAAACCTAGAATCCGTGCAAAATATGGCCCTGAGTATGGAATACAGAACAGGATTGTTGTGTACTTGAAGGCTCGTGGTTGGCACGTTGAGCGTATTATTGGTAATGCGTTCCAAAGCGGGTTACCTGACTTGTATGCAGGTCACAAGGACTATGGGCAGAGATGGATAGAGGTTAAAAATGAATCACAATATGATTTTACACGCGCACAAAAACTTAAATTCCCTGTCTTAGACTTTTATGGTATTGGTATCTGGGTGTTGGTTGCAGATAACGAAAAAGAATACGATAAGTTATTTCAGGTACCTAACTGGAAAGATTACTGGAAACCTCGCTACGGCGAGATAGACATTGATGCATTATTGGATGAATTAAATGAATGAAGAACAAAATAGGAAAACATATTCCCCCAACCAAATAAGTGCCCATAAAAAAGTCTTTGAGAGTTGGGTGGATAAAAATTGGCGTAAATTTCCAGCCTCCTATGCGTGATTATGTACAGGAAAGGGGGAGTGGAATCCCGAGATGGTGGCACTTTGTAAAGAGGCATTTGAAGAAGGTTTGATGGTTTGTGCCTGTGGTAGATGCCCCCACTGTAATCCAAGATATTTTGATGCAGAGGGATACTATGAGTAATATTGCAGAAACAATCGACATAGCGGTTCTATCACCCGACCGACAATGGGGTGATGTACTTATAGCTTGTAAATTAGCGATGGATTATGATATGGCATCTGTATGTGTACGTCCAGCAGATGTTAGTTTTGCAACTATGATGACAAATGAGAATAACACCATTGTATCCACCGTTGTAGGGTTCCCTCATGGTGAACAAACAACAGATGCTAAGGGGGATGAAGTATTAAAGGCACTTGATGAGGGTGCAACTGAATTCGATATGGTAATGAATATTGCTGACTTCAAAGCCGGACACTATGGTTGGGTCAAGAACGAGATTTATAGAATTGTTAAACTTGCGAAAGGTAATCCTGTTAAAGTTATTATTGAAACGGGGTACTGGTCGCCAGAATTAATAACACGAGCCTGTAAGTGCGCTGAGGATAATGGAGCAGTGTATGTAAAAAGTTGTACTGGCTTTGGACCTCGTGGTGTTACCCCTGATGACATTGATATAATGATGGCGGCTGTGGATATACCTGTTAAGGCCTCAGGGGGTATTAGGACAAAAGAACAAGCTCTTGGTTACCTAGACCAAGGCTGCAAGCGACTCGGCGTCGGATTACAATCAGTCGAAGATATATTGAAGGGCATAGGGTGAGTCAACCTACAGAGGAAACATTCTTGGAAATAAGTTGGTTTTGTGCAGCAGTCGAGCAGTTCAAGGATTACATAGCCCATGAAACCTTGGCAGTAAGTATTGACTTTGAACCCATTGAAGGTGTAGAGCCTGTTCTAGTTAGTATAAATGGGCATAAGATTTGGTTATATGTAAAAGTAGTGAATAAAGATTAGCTGCTATTTTGAAAAGGAGTAATTATGTCAAACGAAAAACTGAAGCCTGTGTTAGGTATGTTTTCAGGTATAGTAAGAAAACCTGAAAGAGTTGAAAAGACAACTATCAAGCTAGAGCTAGATTATGCTGTTCACAAAAAACACCAAGAGGCCGTTGAACTTTTAATACCCCAGTTCCATGACCCTGTAATTCCAGGAGATACCCTTAAGATAACTTATGATTTTATTATAGAGTATTTTGATAATGTTAGTGCTAATTTACAAGCTATAAGAGAACTTTGCGAAGACCCTAATATTGTTGTGGCTGCAAGTTGTAACAGACTCCAAAAGGGGAGCTGTGTTATTTTCGATACCCTAAAAGCACTTGAGAATATAATAAAGCAAATAAAAGCTCGTGAGGAGTAATTATGCCAGTTAAAAGAACAACAAAAGATGGTAAACCAGCTTACCAGTATGGAGACATGGGTAAGAAGTATACGTATGCTGCTGGCGATGAAGCTAGTCGTAAACGAGCCAAGAAGCAAGCCACTGACCAGGGGCAAGCAATACACGCTAGGAGACATAGATGATATTAGAACCACAGCCATGGTCCTGTTTACCAATAGCAGTGGCCACTGCGCTTGATATTCCATTTGCAGATCTAATTAAGCAGATTGGGCATGATGGGAGCGAGCTTGTATACAATGATAAAACTATGCAACGGTCATTTCATGTACAAGAGTGTATAGATGTAGCTACTAATATGGGGGTCGCGTGTGTACCAATTGAATGTCACTATGCTCTTACTCCTAATGGTCTTGAAAGATATATAATTGGAACAGAAGAAGAACAGCTTAAAAGGTTCCAATCATATTTGGATAAAACTGAAAGGGGATTCTTTGAGGGTATGTCCATGGGTAAGGGACCTATAAAAGGTCATGCAGTGGCATGGGTTAATAATAGAATAGTTGATTCAAAGGGGCGGACATTTAAGTATAAAGATCGGCTTGAACACAAAATTGCGATTAGTAGGTTCTGGAGGTGCTTATGGTTATAAATACACCATCTACTCTAAATTCTGATGGGTTAGCACTACAGTTTGAAAATTTCAAAATGGGTGGATTAACTATAAATGAGTTTTCAATAATGGCTATCTCTAAAGCATTGGGGGAATTACGGCTAGTCTTTATAAATGAGGATTTACCGTATGATCAATTTGACGATGTGGCTTCTGATTTAAGTTTAAGTATCCTAGGGGTTTTGAATAATAATAATTGGGAGTCTATTAAAAATCCATCTGCATATTTTACAAAGACTGCTAGTAATATTATAATAGATTTGATTAGAAAATTAACTGTACAACCACTTACTAGTAGTCAACTTGATGAGATTGCTATAGAAGATTGTGAAATTGATAAGATTGATTTAATGGAAGTTTTATGCTTATCTATACAAGATGAATTAGATAGTGAGATTATAAGCCTTAGGGTGGTCGGTTATACTCAAAAGGAAATTGCTACTAAATTAGGTAGGCCACTTAGTACAATTAATTCTCGTCTTATTAGGTTAAAAATGCGTTATGAACAAGATAACAAGGAGCTTTAGAATCATGAAATTGCTTGCAATTATTTTATTAGTATTAGTAGGTATTACTGGGGTTGTATTAACGAATATTAATATAGACCAACATACTAAACTAGTTGAACGAGAGAAAATAGTCCAGAAGAATTGGATTAAATTCTCTTTAGAGAAAGACAACAAGTCTTTACAAATTATTCAAAGTCAAGCTAAAAGGGTTGAAACCCTTGAAAATAGATTAGACAATGCAAATATTATAATGCAAAATACAACATTGGAATTAGAACTAAGGGAACGACTCTTAACAAGTACGGCTAAACAATTACAGGGAGTAATTGATGCTCTAGCAGTAACAAAAACAAAACTTGATACTTCTTATAGGACAACAAAATATTTGGGTCTTAGAGTATCTAGTCTTGCAGACTCACTTTATAAAGCTAAAAAAAGAATAAAGGAATTAAAAGTAGAATTAGATTCAAATAATACTAATAAATCTTTTTTACAAGGTATTCATAACTTGGAGGATTTATTATGAAAAAACTTCGCAACTTTTTAATGCGACCTGATAAATACCACTCTGATCTGCATAATCTTGATGGTTGGTTTATTTGTGAATACAAGCATGGTCTTCATTGTTTTTGGGATGGTGGGTTAAGTCGAGGACAACTCGTGCGTGATATACCTTGGGCACAAGATTCTACGGGGGGTTCGATCGAGGCTACAGGCCTATGGTCATATAATTTAACACCTATAGTTTCCATATCTGATAAATGGACCAATCAGTTTCCTACAGTGTTCCTAGAAGGTGTTATATACCAAGAAGATGGTGTGAAATATTTTGGAGCAACAGCTAGCCCTAGTCCACAAACAATCTTTAAGAGCGGTATGATTAACCGGGGGGAAAATCTTAAATCTAAATTCGATCTTAAAAATAATTTAGAGTGGGTTGAAAGTCGTAAGAAAGTAATTGAACACCTTGAAACTTTACCCACTAAGACTCGCTTTGATTTGGAACTTAAATTTTTATCTATCAAGTTAGCTACATATGGTAGCCCCTGTCATTTGTTAAAACATAAACAACTCTCCTTAAAAGACAGTAAACAAGCTATTATAGCTGAATTGGAAAAATACCCCAATGGAATTACTGCCAGATGCCCTGGTAGCTATTGGAACCCTGAATGTAAAAATCAATATTTATTGGTGATATAATATGAGACACCCACGCCACTTAAGCCCTTCATCACTTTCATTGTTTTACCGGGACCGTGAGGGGTATTATCTTCAACACCTTTCAGAGACTAGGCAACAGCATAATGTGAAAACTTATGCCATGACTATTGGATCAGCATTTGATGCATATGTAAAATCTTCAATGTATGAACATTTGTTCGGGAAAGGGCATAATTCACAATTTGAATTTGAAGCCATTTTCGAAGATCAAGTTGTACCTGAACATCGGGACTGGGCTTTAGAGAATGGGTACCATGCTTTTGCTAGTTATAAAATAAGTGGTGCTTATTATGATATTCTTAAACTGGTTGACGAGAGTCAACAAGCTCCACAGTTTGAATTTACAATAAAGGGAACAATTAATGAAATTCCACTTTTAGGTAAACCGGATTTAAGATTTGTGCATAAGAATGGTGCGCATATTATTCTTGATTGGAAGGTATCTGGTTATTGCTCAAATCATGGAGCTAGCCCAGCAAAATATTACAAGTTGATTCGTGATGGTTGGACTACTACTAAACCCTCCAGATCTAACAACAAGGCTCATAAAGGCTACAAACCATTTGAATACAGAGGTCTTGAGATTCATGGTGGGTTCTTGGAAGAAGCGAATACTACTTGGGCCGATCAAATTATTATCTATGGATGGTTATTGGGTGAAGAAGTTGGTGATGAAAATGTAATTGCTTGCATTGACCAACTAGCTTGTAAACCAAACGGTAAGTACCCGCTAGTTAGAGTAGCTCAACATCGTGCTCGTACATCCAAGAACTATCAATTGGACCTAATGTCAAAACTACAAACATGTTGGAAAGCAATTGAGGAGGACCATATATTTAATGATCTATCAGTAGAAGAGAGTCAATCTCGTTGTGAGATTCTTGACCGTCGTGCTGAGTGTTTTTCTCTTTATGACGAGAACTTGGCACCTATCCACGATTATGTTTATGAACAAAACCAAATCTATAAATTTTAAGGAGTTTAATTATGACAGATACTAGTAATAATTTTGATCACGCAATGCTACGGATGCTTAATTCTGGTATTGATGCCGATGGCTTACATCAGGTTTTTAAGAACCTTAAAGAAGCCGCTAAAACTTCAGAAAGTGAATCAGCGGCCCTAACATTGGGTTTCTCGGATAATGATATACTTATAGCAGGTGATTATGTGCCTACTATGACATTATCGCTTGTTAGGGTATCTGAACAACATGAAAAGGATTCTGCAGATCATCATGAGGCGCGTAAGCGAGCCAAGGAGGAAGTTATCAAAGATTATAAGGAACAAGTTCTAGAAGAGATGAAAAATCGACCCAACGAGTAAATTCATGGATTCAATATGGACATTTCTTACAGATCAATTAGCACAAAATCAGTTCCTATCAGGTGGTGCTTTACTTGCCGCTTTTGGAGTAGGTTTTGCATATTTACGAAATGTACCCCATCAGGTATTTAATTGGCTACGTAGACACCTTGTTCTCCGTGTCGATATACTTGACAGGGATGAGGCATTTACATGGATGGTTGCGTGGTTGGCACAACACCCCTATAAGCGTAGATGCCGCTTATTATCTGTTAGGACCAGTAATAGTAAGCTCCTGTTAGGTAAACCAACCAATGCCACTGAACTAATTGATGATCGTAAGAAAATAATCTTATCCCCTGCCCCCGGGCCACATTTCTTTTTCTACAAAAGAAGACTTGTGATACTGCGGAGAACACGCACAGAAGGGGGTGATATACAGGGAGGAATTCTAGGGATACAGGAGAAATTTGACTTAACAATTTTCTCAAGAGATGTATCACTTGTAAATGAATTGATTCAAGACGCCCGAGAGGTTGCTAGCCCTACAGACAAATCAGTGATTAAGATTTATAGAGTAGACTATAATACTTGGGTGCTTGCTAGAACGCAGCCTGTTCGAGGGTTGGACTCCGTTATCCTAGCGGGTACAAAAAAGGAACTCTTGTTAAAGGACTTAAAGGAGTTTCGGACATCAGAGGAGTGGTATGCGAGCAATGGTGTACCATATAGGCGTGGGTACTTGTTGTATGGACCACCTGGAAACGGCAAGAGTTCTATTGTTACAGCCCTAGCCTCCGAGCTACATCTCAATGTGTGTGTATTAACCTTGAGTGCTGAGGGGATGACTGATGATGCTGTGATGCAATTATGCTCAGAGATGCCTGCCAATAGTCTAATCTTATTAGAGGACATTGATTGTGCAACCTCTAAGCGGGGTGACAAGGATCAAGTGCTAACCTTGTCAGGACTCCTTAATGCTTTGGATGGTATTGCCGCCACTGAAGGTCGTATAATGTTTATGACTACTAACTATAGGGATAAGTTGGACCCCGCCCTAATTCGCCCAGGGCGATGTGACATTGACATGGGGTTCGATAACTCAACTCAAGCGCAGGCTGAAGGTTTATTCTTACATTTTTATCCAGAATTGCAGGAACAGGCCAAGGAGTTTGGTTCTCGTGGTGCCGGTCTTAGTATGGCGCATTTACAAGGGTTACTAATTAAAGGTAAGAATAACCCAGAAGGAATAATATGCACAAACTGATAGAAGGGGATATATTTGAGGTATTAGCTGGGTTACCTCAGGCAAAATGTTTAATTGCAGACCCACCTGATAATATAAATTTGGGTTATGCAAGTTATGATGATAATTTAACTACACAGGATTATGAAACTTTTTTATGGAATTGTATTATATTGTTTACAAAAAAAGCAAAAATAACTTGGATTTCATATAATGCAAAATATTCCTTTTTAATGGGTTCCTTGATTCATGAGTTTCTTAAACGCAATAATCATATAGAAGCAAAACCTTTTTTACAAACATACACCTTTGGTACATATAATTCTTATGATTGTTGTAGTGGTTTTAGGCCCTTAGTTCGTTTGAAACATAAAGACGCGGCTATCTACCCCAAGCACATTCTTGTACCCAGTTGGAGACAGTTGCATGGTGATAAGCGAGCTAATATTAAAGGCCGTGTTCCCAGTGATACTTGGTGTGAGTTTCCTCGGGTAGTTGGTAATTCTAAATATCGTAGAAAATATTCTCCCACTCAATTACATCCGGGACTTATTGAAAGGATTCTAAAATTTAGTACACAAGAAAATGATACAATATTTGATGCCTTTAGTGGTAGTGGAACAGTTTTAGATGTCTGTAAAAAGATAGGGCGGCAATGTACAAGTATAGAAATAGATCCAACTTATTGTATGAAGATTAGAGAACGGTACCCAGGAGTATGATTAAACAATGCGAAGTCTGTAAAAAAGAAATTACAGTATCCCCCTATAAAATAAAAAGGGGGTGGGGGCGATTTTGTAGTATAAAATGTCTGGGTCTTACTCAACGAGGTCCACATGCCCCTAATTGGAAAGGTGGCCGATCTTTACGGCAAGGTTATATTTATATACGTGTTGATGGTAAAGCAGTTCGAGAACACCGGTATATAATGGAACAACATTTAGGACGAAAATTACTTGATGATGAAATAGTACATCATATTAATGGAGACAAAGAAAATAATAATCTATTGAATTTACAATTAATGACAAATTCTAATCATGTGTCTTTGCATAGAAGAAATCCAGAAGCATGGTGTACTTTTTGTTGTTCAGTGTGTAATAAACAATTCACAAGATTACTAACTCAAGCTTGTAGAAACAATACCCCATGTTGTAGTAAGTCATGTGCCAATAGACTTAGACGAGATAAAAATAAATCAAAGAATTTTGTATGCTCAGTGTGTGGTAAAAGTTTCAAAAAATACCTTTCTCAATTGAAAAATAATTCCCCTTGTTGTAGTACAAAATGTGTTAAAATAAAATTGCATAAATCTACACACACTGTTTACCTATGCCCAATCTGTGGGAGAAATTTCAAAAGAAAAAGAACAACAGTACATACAAAAACACCATGTTGTAGTAAGTCATGTGCTAATAAATATAGATAAAAAGAAAGAAGGAACATACATGCTTAAGGACTACTTAAACAAAACTATTAGAAAGGGAGATAAGATTGTGTATCCCATTCGTCGCGGAAGTGATATGTATCTTAGAACCTTAGTTGTGAATGCCATTACAGACCAAGGAGTCCATGGTACAAATGACAAGGGTAATACGGTAAAATTAACACAAACAAACCGATGCGTCATTGTAGAAAGAGGGTGATATGATACTTAAAGACTTAATGGATATAATTAGAACTGAACCTGAACTTCCTGGGGAACCTTCAGACAATCTTCGTGCTATATTTAAGGAGATTATGGAGTCACAGGATGAAACTCAACTAATCTCGTTAATGCGACAAGTTGTTCAACAAACTAAAGTATCACTTATGAAACGGGTTATTGAGCACGTTGAACAGGAATCCTTAGTATGAAAATGTTTGATTATGTTTGTGGGTGTGGATTTATATTTACGTTTCTTCAAACAGACTATGAAAAGAAACATAGTCCTAAGAAGTGCCCAAGATGTGAAAAGGTGAATCCTATTCGAATGATTCCTAGGATTCATACGAAAAGTTTCTATGGGCCTAACCATCCTCGTCACAGACGTGGGATGGGGAAGGTAAAATTGCCAGAGAAGTATCCGTTGTATGCAAAGGAGGACTTATGAAACCTATTGTAGGTAAGTATGTAGACAATGGATATGAAGTTCATGGAACCATTCTTGCGTTCTTAGATGGTAATGGTGCCAAGGTGGGGGTATTTATGCCTGACGCATCTAAGGGAGATTTTACTCGACTTAAAAAGGTTCCAATTGAACACTTATACGCTAAGAAGATTTAACTAAGAAGATTTAACTAAGGAGATTTGAAATGACTCGAATAAATGCAATATGGAAAGACAAAGACGGTAAGGACACTAGCGGAGAGATACTGGCCTTTGCACCCCGTGGGGGTAGTCCCACAGGTGTGGGGCTACCGACACAGTGTGGGGGTAAAATCTCAGTTGTGGGGGTATTTGCCCCTTATCCACCCCAGGGAAATCAAGCAAGTCCAAGACAACTTATGTTAGTTAGTATTGAGGAGTTGTTTATTTTTAATGAGAATGTACTGGCTTTAAGGCACTAAAAATAGGTTTTTAATTGACTTTTGCTTCAAAGTGTGATATACTCTAGTGTAACATGACTTTGGAGCCACAGGTGAAAATACTTAAGCGTAGAAAATGTTCAGGATTTGTAGATTGGCCAAAAGAATTTGGTGACCGTATTCTCAGTGGGAGGGCAACTTTCCAGACCAAGTGTGATATGTTTGTTGGTCCTTGTAGCTGTGGGTATACACACAGGGAAACAGATTGCATTACAGCCGAGTTGCTTGAAGATTTTGAGGTGGAAATTGAAACCATGGTCTTGTACCCTAGGAATGGGGAAGTGCGCATTCCTAAGTATTGGGAAGATATAAAGGGTTCTAGGCGAAGGTGTTCACATTTAATGGGGGCATGTAATTGTGGTAGAACTCACACGGGAACAGAAGATTTTACTAAAATACTGTTAGAGCGTCATTTTACTAGAATAGAATATGAGGAAACTAATCAATGATAGACCTTGAACGCGTCATACGTGATGAACTACTAAATGTTGAGACGAGATTCCAAGTTGGTAAGGGAACCTATGGTCAGAGTGACTATATAAAAGATGACGATTGGGCATTTCTCAAGGGAGAAAGGTACGCTTTACGCTATATTTTACAGATGGTAGGATTAAAACCATGAAACGATATTTTAGACTAGCTAAGGAGGTGGCTGCCAAGGGTAAAGACTGTAGGAGTTATCGTCTAGGGGCTGTAGGTGTGCGCAAGGACGGTGCGATTGTTAAGTCTAAGAATATTCCTAACAGATACCCCGAGCCTGCGGCACATGCAGAGGCTCGGTTGTGTAAGAAACTTGATCAAGGTGCGAGGGTCTATGTTGTAAGAATTGACCGAAAGGGTCATTTGACTACTGCTCGTCCTTGTTCAGTTTGTCAGCGGGTAATGCGCGGACGGGGTGTTAAGCGTTGTTATTATTCAATAAGTGAAACTGAATACGGAGTACTGATTTTCTAATGTATACATTGTCTATTTATATTGGGGACTCGGAAAGAGCAGTTTGGTTAACTCGCTCTAAGACTATTCCCACCCGTGAGATTGTTGATGACTGTATGCAAGCTTATGAAACTGAGTATCCAAATCAGTCAATGGATGTAGTTCGTTGTGTGTTTGAAGACTGTCCTTTCCCACCTGTAAATAGCACTAGGCATATTTGTAATAATGGTGAAAGTGTAGCCAGAGTCATACTGAAGAAGGACTAATGACATTTTATTTAGCCAATGATGGGGATTTCTATACTCATGAAGGTGAGTGTATGGGGTCTTATTTAGAGCTTGTGGTACGGGATATAACCGCTCATGATGGTGTAATATTCTTTATAGTGATTGTAGTACATAGTCTAATACATGAAGACCCTGAAGAAATGGAATGGGAAATAAAGTCTAAGAATTTATTCAAAACACTCATGAGTAGTCTAAAGACTGAAAAGCTTAATCACATATCAACCAATAAGAGAAATCTCTTAGGGTTCAAATTTGTTTCACACAGAATTAATTATTCAATTTTACCTATTTACTATCGTTAGGAGTCTTATGAAGTACTTTACTTGTTTTTATATCGGTGGCATGGTTGCCTATTTTCCTACTTTTTGGCCCTATGCTGTTATGGGTGAGACTCCATGGGACGAAGTTCTTTACTATCTTTTGACATGGCCACGAGTCTTTTTGATCTTTTTTAGTTGACAAATACCTTTTAATGTGCTATTATTATAATATGCTACAGGAACTTATACGAAAAAATAAAGATAATGTAAAGCACAATTACCATAAGTGCCTGGGGTTCTGGCGGTCATTTGATGTTCTTGAAATGAAACAAGGACCCCTTTATATTCAAACAACAGATATATCTGAGACAGAAGAAGTTACAACTTATGAGCTATTCTTTATAAGGGACAAACAAACCTCTTTTATGAGATTAGTTAATCGTAAGTACGAAGGACGAGATCATAATGACATGAGATCTTATGACAGAGATACAGAATTACCAATTTGGAGCAAAGTTCGAGTAAGATAATGAGTTATAGAGTTTACATACTGAATGAATCAAATACATTATATGGCACTTATATGTTTTGTAATGATCATGAACCTGATTGGGTTGTAATGACACCCACTGGTGGACAAATGACACTAACTGCTAGCTCCCTTGCGGATGCGGTTTCGATTTATTTATTCGAAGAGTACCAAATTACCCCTACTCAATGGCAATTGGTACACAGGTCACTCACGGGGAATGATTATGATTGTGTTTTAAACAGTGGGGTAACCCTTAACACCGCTTCTCTAGCCCCTGGTACACAGGAGCAGACAGCTGCTGAGACAGCTGCTGAGACAGCTGCTGAGACAGCTACTGAGACAGCTACTGAGACAGCTGGCTTGTGCAGAGCATTTGATGCAGCATCTGACGCGATTACAAGTTTTTCTAATGCGATCAGACCCTCAAGTAGGTGTAGTTTTCCTAGACGACGGTACCTTACTATGATGCCCTATAGTAGTTATGAGAAAACAGCCCAGTGCTTACCTATAAAAGACTTAAAGAGGATGCGGGTAGTGAGTCTACGTGTCTTTTATGCTATTAAAAATAGTACTATTTTTAACGGCAGTTATATAAGGAATGTGGATTTATGGCGAGGACATTTTCAGTCATTAATTCAATATGGGATTACGATAGGTAAGGAGATTAAAGCGCGTGGGGGGCGAGACTCTTCGATAGGGGTATTTCGGACTCACGCTGTTAGTGGGCCTCATGACAAACCTCCATGGGTATACTGGCCCAAACTTCAAAACTCTCATCGGGCTTATCTAAAACTCAGGGATCATAGGGCAGGAATTGCAAAATATATTAATAGTATCGCCCCTGAGGGGGTTCGTCAGTATTTAAGAGATCATGATCTTCCACCTGTACGTAATTTAGCTTGGATAGATATTACTAATATAATAACTGTTACAGGGATTGTCTGCCGAGAACACACAGGGCGTTACCTTAATTTATTTGAACACATTGAACCTGCCGAAGCTTTTGTTTTCCCTAAACGTACTAATGACTAATAAATACCCTGCAAGTACTCCAAATTGTGTATTAGATGTTTTGGAAAATATTACTGCTCCAACAGCTTATTGGTTATTGAGTCTTATGGATTGTTCGAATGAAGAGGTGTATACTGAATCATTTGTATTGGGTGACTATAATCCACAGAAGCATGTTTATTATGATCCAGGTAGTTCGATTAGTGTTAAAGAATTAGTTAAACAGGATTCAGTAAGTTGGTTATTAGCAAACAACGTGAAGATAACATTTTGGGGCGGACCCCCCACTCAACTAGCTTGGTACCATGGGACTCTTCAGGACTTGATAGTGGATCGGATTTTAGATTACTATACAAAGAATTCACTAGAGGCACTTATGGAGAAGCTTTGCTTAAACGTACATTAGAAGCAGTTAGTAATTTTAATTGTTTTCGATGCATTACGTACTTAGTTTATATTTTTAATAAAGGTGATTTTCCAATTAAAATTGGAGGAATTAGAACCACTCCCTTAGGCTTTCAGGAAGAATTGAAGCATACTAGTATGATGGCTGCCAGTAATATAGGCCCTATTACTTTTTTAGGTGGACCCCCTGGTCGCATAGCTTCCTATCAAGGAACATTCGTAACAATGTTACAAGATAATATACTCAGGGCGGTATATACTAATAATACAAAAAGATTAGTTTTATTACGGGATTCACGGATTCTTAATGCTTGAAATAATCACTCAAAATTTTGATGACCTAACTGTTATTGATGCATTAGATATTTTGATTAATGAATTTGGCATGGGAGATGAAGATATTATGTTTAATGGTACTCATCGTACTGTTTCTATTAATGATCTTAGGGTCGAGTACTGTGATATGCACAGTGTTCTTGCAAAATATATATCTCCTATAAAATTCTGGGGTGGCCCTGGTGAACTGAGAGATTATTATATGGGGAGTCTAATGACATTAGTGTGTGATAGGGTTCTAAATGCATGGCGTTACAAGGGAATGTACTCCGATTTAGTAGAGAGCTATATATGCTAACTACAAGTAATATTGATTCTATTATTGAAACCTTTAGTGATGTACAAGCATTTGAAGCTATTGAATGCTTGTGTACTATTTTCAAGGCTCCAACAGCTTGGGTACAAGTTAATGAGACTATATGTCAAATATCGGATTTATATGATAGGTCAGAGATATATGATGATCTATTAGCCAGTGAGTTTCCCTTGTTATTCTTTGGGGGACCACCTAGTAGAATCAAAACACATAAAGGTACACTATTAACCTTATTAGTAGATCATTTTTTATACGCGTCCCTTAGTAATCAAATACAACGCCTTGCAGAGGCTTTGAAATATGTCCAGATGCAGCATACCGAGTAAAGGTATATTCCAAAGACTAACTACTAGCTCGGCTTTTAGAGTTCTGGATAAACGGAAACTTTTAGATATTGAGGTTTATATGGAAGATTCTATGACGTGTACTACTCCTAGAAGGCTACTGGGTCTGTGTACTTGTTTGTTGGCTCGGGATATTGGACCCATTAGATTCTTAGGGGGCCCACCTGGGTATACAAGATGGTACACAGGATCATTACTCACATTTGTTTTGGATACCATATATCAGAGTAGGGCAGAGGAGGCTCGTTGTGAGTCAAACACATAGGAAAAGTGATACCTTTGGGGATAAAAAACGTCAAAGGGCTTATAAAAAACTTCTAAAACGTAAAAAGAAAGACAAAAAACGCGAGAAGAAGCAAGAGGATTATACTACTCGTTGGGTTTAAGAGGGTTACTAATGTTTATTACGATTGTAGAACCAAATTTTGAGATACTAACAAGTTCAGAAGGGATTGTTGAACACACAGAATTATGTGGGAGAACTTGCTATAAATCTTTCGATAAGATTACCAGTAATTCGGCTGAAGCATTTGTTCGTAGACTCATAAAAAGTGGGCATGAATCAGTGCTTGAACATGCTTCTATGGGTGTTAAAATTATTTGTGACCGGGCTTGCGCTCAACAACTTACTAGACATCGGATAGGGGCTTATTGTTTATCTGGGGATACTGTAATAAAATCTTTTCGCAGTGGGCGGGGGGCTTGTAGTAAATATACTCTGAAACAATTATATAATCGTTTTACATTTCCAAAACAGAAAGGGACCTTGACGTGTATAAATTTGCGTAGTGTAAATGAAAATGGAGTTCTTATCCCCAATAAAATTAAATCCATTACCCATAGCGGAAAACAAGAAATCTACAAAGTTAAAACTCTTTTTGGACGGGAAATCAAGGCAACTATTAGACATAGGTTCCTTACTCCAACTGGGTATAAACCTTTGTTGCAAATACAAGTAGGGGATAATGTTATAGCCAATGGACATCTGGCATGTTTTAATCCTGAATGGCTTACCGACCAATATTTAGTTCAAAATAAAACACTTAAAGAAGTTGCCAAACTTGCAGGTGTGAGTCGGGGTACTATAGTGAATACACTAAGGAAATATGGTCTTAAAAAAACAGGATTAGAAGCTAATAGTACACTTTCTAAAGATATACTTAAACGCTTAGTAGCCAATAGATCGGGGGAGAATGGTCATAATTGGAGGGGTACTAATGTATCAACTTTGGCTGGTAATGCTAGATGTCAGACTATGTATGGATTACCAACAACATGTGAAACTTGTGATGGATCAGAGTCCAGACTTGAAAGACATCACAAAGATGAAGACACACTAAACAATGAATTCGAAAACATTATGTTTTTGTGTCGTAAATGTCATTATCAGTGGCATCACGGGCAAGGAGTAATGTCAGTATTCACGGATACAATTGTATCCATTGAGCCCGATGGAATCACAGATACTTATGATATTGGAATGGAAGCTCCTTATCATAATTTTGTAGCTAATGGGTTTTTGGTACATAATTCCATGGAATCACAGCGCTACTGTAATTTGTCTCAAAAGGGTTTTCAATTTATTGCCCCCAAAAGTCTTGAGATTCCTGTGGGTGAGTATCATATAGCGAGGAGTACAGGATTATTGTACCCTGATTCAAATTATCTTACTCCTTGTTCATTAAATGACTTACAAGCAATATGGATTAGAACAAGGCTTAATAATTGTAAGGAATATGAATATTGGCTTAAAAACGGTATGAGGCCTGAGGATGCAAGGTCTGTACTTCCCAATGCAACTAAGACAGAGGTAGTTACTACCTATAACATACGCCAATGGCGTCACGTTTTTCGTGAGCGGGCTTTGAACCCTCACGCCCAATGGCAAATTAAAGATATAATGCTAGGCATATTGGAAGAGTTTAATCATTCAATGCCCAGCCTATTTGGAGACTTAAAATGAGCGAGTATGTTTTCGTATACGGCACCCTCAAGAGGGGTGGAATCAATGAGCGATTAATGGAGGGCACGGAGTATATTGCTGATGGGGTAATTCCAAATGCTGGGTTACTAGTTATGCCGGGGTACCCTGGACTCCTATTAGGAAAATGCCCTGAAGATATGTATGCTAAGGGCGAAATCTATGAGATCTATCGAAGCTATGTGCTAGATACATTAGATCATTTAGAACAAGAAGGTATACTATATAAACGCGTCATGGTACCTGTAAATTTAATTGATCCTGACCCCACCTTATCTGCTTCTTTAATGTGTTGGGCATACATACTACTAATGGATTTACCACCTCACAGATTTGTCCAAGGTGGCAATTGGGAAATGGGAGATGATGTCGAATGCTTAAAATAGAACCACGATTTTGTACAACAGATGACCCTAGAGACATGGTGGAATGGGAAACCAGGGATGCCATAATCCGTAATGGTAATGATATAGTTTTCGAACAACGTGATGTTAGGGTTCCAAAATCTTGGTCTGATACTGCCCTAAATATTGCAGCAAGTAAGTATTTTTATAGGGGTCATGATCCAGAGACAAGTGTTTTCCGGCTAGTTCACAGGGTGTGTAAAACTATTGCTCAGTGGGGTAGAGAGGATAGTTATTTTGATACCAAGGGGGAGGATGTTTTCTACAAAGAACTAACCACCTTGATGCTGAAACAAATGTCCTGCTTTAACAGTCCTGTTCTATTTAATACTAATCTACATGGCTATGGAGTTACCGCTGAACCCTCTGGATGGATTTGGAACTTTAACAAGGGGGCCATTCCCTGTCCAGATCCTTATGAGTATCCTCAGGTATCGGCCTGTTTTATCCAAAGTGTTAATGACAATATGGCAGACATTATGGAGCTTGCAAAATCTCAGGCTATGCTTTTTAAGTATGGTTCTGGGACCGGAACCAATTATTCGTCTCTAAGATCAAAGCATGAAACATTGTCTGGGGGTGGGAAGCCTTCTGGACCACTTAGTTTTATGCGTATCTCAGACGCAGTAGGTGAGGTTGTAAGTAGTGGTGGAACGACGCGTCGAGCAGCAGCTATGCGTATCTTAAATATTAATCATCCAGATATTCTAGATTTTATTAATGCTAAAGAGGATATTGAAAAGCTAGCTCGGGCATTAATTACACAAGGTCATGATCCTGTAAGTGTGTATTCAATGTTACCGTTCCAAAACGCAAATCACACAGTTCGTATTTCCGACCAGTTTATGGATGCTGTAGACGCCGGGAAGGCTTGGCATACTCAATTTGTTAATTCAGATTACTCAAAGATATCGGAGTTACCAGCCAAGGAGATTTGGGATTTGATTGCTAAGCGGGCACATCAAAATGGTGACCCAGGAGTGCAGTTCGATGATACTATTAATAGTTGGAACACAGTTTGCGAAAGGATTAATGCTTCTAACCCATGTGTAAGTCGTGGTACAAGGCTTCTAACTGATAAGGGCTGGCTTAAAGTTGAAGATCTTAGTCCTAATGGTGAGAAAACTGAATGCGATATCTTTGATGGTATTAGATTTGTACCTGGAAAGGTTTGGAAAACTGGACATAAGAAACTTGTACGATTAGAAACTAGTGGTGGAAGAACTTTAGATGTGACGCCAGATCACAAAATCTACACAACTGATGGTTGGAAAAAGGCTAAAAATTGTTTAGATGCATCTATTCCTGTAAACCAATTAACTAATTGCACTTTACAACCTAATACCACACTACCCAAATGTATTACGGGCGGGAGTGGGAAGTTTTATAGTCATTGTAGTATAGCTATTATGGAATCTCTGGGATTCTTGTTAGGTGATGGGTCCTTACGCCCAGACATTAATGTTTTGGCTGTATACTATACCCCAAAAAAGGACTCAATCTTTCTAAAGAATACTATCCTACCATTACTGAGTGATATTGCCGCCCCAGCTAATGAAACTTATGCACCTAAGAAGTTACCTGACAGTAATGGGTACACACTTTGTGGTAAAAAGTTATGTAGTTGGTTACGTGATATGGGTTTCCCCTCGACAAACCTACCTGAAAGAACACTGCCTGAATTTGTTTTTAAGACAACATTAAACGTACAAGCATCCTTTCTACGTGGTTTATTTGGAGCCAATGGTAATGTATCAACAACATCTAGAAAGGCCGTAGTATTGGTTTCTACATGTAAGACTATGTTACAGGAAGTACAAATGATCTTGCAGTCTATGGATATAAAGAGTAAGGTATACCGTCATAATAAGGAAACCAGTACTCAATGGCCTAATGGACACACTTACACTAATAAAGAGTCCTATCATCTTACAATAGATAAACAACAGTCTATTTACACCTTTTCTAGGATAGTTGGATTTCCCCAAGCATGTCAAACAAATAAACTTTTGAGTATAGTTTCTACTGGTTTACGTTCAAGTAAATGTGGTAGAAAGCCTGCAACTGAAACAATAAAATCCATTATACAAATTGAGTCTGATGATGTATATGATTTTCAAATAAATACAACCTCAATGGGTTTAGCAAATGGATTGCTTGTACATAATTGTAGTGAGTTCATGTTTGTTGATGATTCTTCATGTAATTTGGCAAGTATAAATCTCCGCAAATTCCAAAAATCTGATGGCACCTTAGATGTTGAGTCGTTTATGGCTGCCTGCCGCTTGATGCTTATTGCTCAGGATATTATGGTAGACAGGGCTAGCTATCCGACTAAAAAGATCTGTGAGAACAGCCATCATTACCGGCCACTCGGCCTTGGGTACACTAATTTTGGTGCTTTCTTAATGTCTCAAGGTATCCCATATGACTCAGACGCAGGGCGAAAAGCGTGTTCAGAAGTTACAGCAACCTTACACAGTGCCGCACTTGGAACTAGTGCAGAACTTGCAAAGGAGCTTGGAACTTTTGAAGAATATAATATGGATGTAGGCCCTTTGTATATGGTATTAGATAAACATCTTAAAGCATCAGATGTTTTGCATCCCGAGTACCAAGCTATGGTTGCAAGGGCCATTAGTAGTGCCAAGAATAGGGGTTTACGCAATGCACAGTTGACAACCCTTGCGCCAACTGGAACAATAAGTTTCCTCCTCGATTGTGATACTACTGGCATAGAACCTGAGATGGCTCTTGTTAAGACTAAGACTCTTGTTGGTGGTGGTACTATTCAACAAATCAACAGGTCTGTTGAAGATGGTCTAAAGTCTCTTGGGTATACTGAAAATGAGGGTGTACCCCGAGCATTAAAACATATACAAGATGGGCGGTTAGACCAATTATTACGAGACTCGGATGCAACAGTATTCCAAACTGCTCTAGGTGATAATCCATTACCATGGGAATCTCATGTTAAAATGATGGCAGCGGCTCAACCATTCTTGTCTGGTGCTATTAGTAAATGTGTTGTTGGTGATACAAAAATTACGACAACCATTGGTTTAATACCCATTGAATCTTTATACAATGGAGAAGATTCAAATAGTTTTACTCCATGTGAATTAAATATAGCATCAATTGATGGTGTTACTAAAACTACAGAATTTTATTATGGCGGTAAACAACCTGTAAAAACTGTAAGTCTACGATCAGGACATACTATAACTGGTACAAATCATCATCCCCTTTTAACAGTATCTGAAAATGGTTTGGAGTGGAAACAACTTAATGAAATTAAAAAAGATGATTTAATTGCAGTTCAGTACGGTGCAGATTTATGGGCTACAAGAAGCCCTAAGATTAAAGATTTTAAGTCTACTCCACTTTATGGTAATCAAAAGAGAATACAAATTCCAACTGAAATAACACAGGACCTTGCATTCCTGCTTGGAGCCTACTGTGCAGATGGGCATATAAGTATAAGTACTTGGACTACGTGTATTTCAAATACTGATATAGAATTATTACAAATACTAAGAGGTTTAGTAAAACAACTATTTGATATTGAATCTAAAGTAGTTAAACAATCCGATAGATGTCCAGTACTTGTATGTGCATCAAAAACATTAATAGAATTTTTAGATTTCTTAGGTGTAGGTAGAAATTCTACTAATAAAAATATACCTGATTTAATTTTACAGTCTCCTAAGAACATTGTTTTAAGTTTCCTATCAGGATTATTTTTAGATTCTTATATTATCAATAATAAATGGGTAATGAGTCAAGCATCTAATAAACTTCTTGATTCTTTACAAACTATTTTAACTAATCTTGGAATTGTTACTAGTCGTATTAGAAAATTTAATAAAGAATATAACCGATATTATGATGAGATTTATTGTTCTGCCGAAAACCAAAAGAATCTATTAAATTTAGTAGAATACCCAACCGCTAGAAAACGTAATAAAGCTAAGGAATGGTTGAGTAATTATCAAACATATACAACTAATACTAGTGATATAATTCCAATAGATAAGAAATACTGGAAAATTCAAGATAAACGAACAACTAATTTATCAAGAGCAACGGTACAACAAGTGTTTGATAGTGGAATGCCTCTACCAAATTATGCTAAGCTTTTGATAAGAAATAATATTCACCTGAGTCCGGTAACAAATGTTCAAGATTCAGGGACACAATTAGTATACGATATAAGTGTACCAGCAACCCATACTTTTATTGGGAATGGTATTCTAAATCATAATACAATTAACATGCCTAATGACGCGTCTGTTGAGGATGTTAAAGCAGCATTCAAAATGGCTTATAATTTAGGACTCAAAAGTATAACTGTTTATCGTGATGGGTCTAAGGGTATGCAACCAGTAGTTGTCGAGACTAAGGTTATACCTACCACTAAACGACTTAGATTACCAGATACCAGGGATTCAATTACGCATAAATTTACAGTTGATACTCATGAGGGTTATTTTACTGTGGGCTTGTACCCTGATGGTACTCCAGGGGAGCTATTCATCACAATGGCCAAGGAGGGTTCGACTATTAGTGGGTTGTTGGATAGTTTTGGTATCTCTATTTCAATTGGATTACAATTTGGTATTCCACTGAAAGTGTTTATAGAAAAATTCAAACATGCAAGATTTGAGCCACAGGGGTTCACGAAAAACCCCGATATCAGATTAGCAAAATCCATAGTAGATTATATTGCTAGGTGGTTGGAATTACGATTCTTGAATCTTGAGGAGGAGTTAGATGCTTGGGAGGCAGCTAGTGATGAGTCAATGGATGCCCCCTTGTGTGATAATTGTGGTAGTATGATGAACTTAGTAGGGTCATGCTTCTTATGTAGTAATTGTGGAACTAGTGGAGGATGTAGCTAATGAATGCTGATCGAGGATTATTTGTAGCCGGGCAAACGTACCCAGGAGTATTTGTGTGTTTTAGCCAGCCTAATGGGGCTCTGATGGACATGGCAGGCCGTCACGCACGGTATCAAGCTGCTATGCAACGAATGGGTCATCAACTGTGGTGGACTCGTAGAGTCGAACTACGGTGGACCGTGGGGCAATACCAGTTTGAAGAGGTTTGTGCTGACTCATGGCCCCACCAGGAACATTTATCCCCTATTGAAATAGGAAGACAGATGTTCAGTACTTGGCAGAAGTCACCTGCGGACTGGAAAATTGTAACTCGTAAGAGTAGATATTTTGGATACGGGATAGCTAAGTCCACTCGTGGTATTTGGTATGCGACTATCATAGTTGCAAATTAAACTTGACAACTAACACTTTATAGTGTATACTATAGTATGAAACATGTACCGTTCAAAGATGCGGGGACTATTAAAGTGAATTTCCAAGAGGCAACTCCAATGAAGCCTAGGCAACACCCTGAAGAGTACAATATACCAGACCATGTAATTAAGGTTTTGTGTGAAGCATGTCGTGAGATGAGTACCATTCGTGCAAGAAGGGGAATCCCTGTGGGCTCTAGTATAACCCAAGAGTATTGGGATGACATTATAAGCCGCTTGGATAAGATTGTACAAGATGAAACAGGGCACTCGCCCCATGCTCATCCGAGTTTGTATGGAAATTGATATTAAGTTTCCCCCGTTGCCAGAAATACCGGAGAATGCAATCATAATTGGTATGGTTGTTTTTATTATCTTTTGGATAATCGTTTGTATTTTATGAGGAGTTATGATGGGTAGCCGATTTTTAGTAGAAGTATACAAAGGTGATGCGTGGACACCTTTTTTGTTATGGGGCACAAATACTAATTTTCGGGGGTCTCTTTTGAAATTAGAGAAATATTGTCATAACAAACATGTTAGTATGGATACACATCGAATTCGACACCTAACAGACGAATCCGATATTATTGATGCTGGGCGAACTATTGAGCGGAGTAAACATGCCAAATAATATTCATACATACCCACATGAATTATCACTCAAAGCTGATCCACCCATAGTTTGTAGTATTGATATTCATTATGAATACATAGCTGGCCAAGAGTGTGTGTACTGCAATCGGTGGGAAGATAGTATTCCAGGTATTGCACCAGAGATCATCTTACGGAGTATCCAAGTTCGAAAATTAACAGAACACAAAGTTAAACAATTATTGCATGTACCTAAGGAAATGAAACTACTCAACAAGACTCTATTGCGTCAGGTTCAATACGAGTTGTACGATGATTCCCAACTCACCTTAGCTCTAATAGACTATGCACGAGGGGGTCCTTATGAATGAGTGTTTTGATACACACGGGGGTGATGACTGTTGGGCAATTGTATCCTGCCCTGACGCAGGTGTGTATGTAACTCGGCATTATGATTTGTATGAGACAACTTGGATAGATTCAGTTGGTAGTAAGTATGATAAGCATCATACTACTCAGAGAAAAGCAATAGATAAGTTTTTAGAGTTAAGGCAGAGCACAGAATGAAGTATCAACGACGACCAGTGGTTGTAGACGCAGTACAGTGGTGGGACCAGGGTGACCATCCAGCCGTTACAAGGCACCCCCACCCTCAATATGAGAAGTCATATGGTATGACCCCTGATGATGGTATTCGTATGGGAGTCTTTGTTGCCCCTGGTGATTGGGTAATTACAGATAGGGATGGGGACATAACGGTACTATATAACTCTGAATTTGAAGCGAAGTATAGTAAGTGTTCGGAATAGGTCCAACAGAGTTGTTAGTTATTAGTGGAATTATGCTTTTACTGTTTGGTAAACGATTGCCAAGTGTAATGAAATCCATAGGCCAAGGTCTCTCCGAGTTTAGAAAGGGTGTTGAAAGCTAATGTTACGATATTATTATGCAGTTGGTAAGATTTTTAAGACTCTAGACTCTGATGGACTTATCACTGAGGACTGTGCATTCCTGGATAAAGAAGGGAGTTTTATTGATACTGGGTTAGCTAATGCCATTGTGTATCCTGATGAGACACATGCTCTTAAGATAGCCCAACAAGCTTGTGGTAGAGTGGTAAGAGTACACCATGAGTTTGTTGAACAGATGGACATTGATATCGAGAATTAATTATGCGTACATGCGAAGAATGCCAAATAGTTAATTCTGAGGTCTACCTACGCAGGGATGAAATTAATCTCTGTGATAGTTGCAGTGATGCTCATTATGTAATATGTAGGAGGTGTCTAAAGGAGGGGTTGCGGGACGATTATATACCAGGCGTTAGTGGTCTCTTATGCCCTGAGTGTCATGGTTCCAATTATGTTTTCTGTTCTGACTGCGGCATGATGGGAAGGCCACATAATGGTAGGGTAGTTGGTAGGAATTTTTATTGTGAGGGATGTTATCAACAACATTCACAGGTTTGTGACAATTGCCATGAAACCAGTGGTGATTGTGTTGACAACTATAATGGGGCCTTTTGTGCTAAATGTTTGGAAGAACACTTAGCTGAATGCTCGAACTGTGCTAGTCAGTATAAAAAACAAGATATGTACGAAGAGTACTCGGGGCATTACATTTGCAATCGGTGTGAAATAGCAATATATTCATGGGAGACTGTAGATTTTGCACCCAAGGAATCTCACTATGAGGAGGTTGGGTCCAAAAGAACTTTTGGTATTGAAATAGAAACATCGCAGTGCAAAGGTTTCAGTAGTCTTAAAAATAAGACTATATGGGCTTGTACTGATGACTTTTCCATTACTGGAAAGGAGTTTATTACACCTCCGCTTTATGGAGATGAAGGACTCAAAGAGATTCATAGTTTTTGTGAAGAAGCTAATAGCTTAAAGTGGGAATCGGATGACCATTGCGGATTACATTTACATATGGGTATTGGTGATTTAGACCCTGAGGAACTAAAGCGAGTGGCTTTTGCTTATCACCACACTTATGGGATGTGGAAACGGTTTATTTCTTCTTATCGGGCTATTAATAGTATGTGTGGGGCTCCTAAGTATACTCTAACTGAGATTACAAAAATTGATACTCTGGATTCTGAAGACTGGGAATATTTTGCAGCAGAACGGGATCGGTTTGATGCCATAAACTGGCGAGCATACTTAATCCATGGAACAATTGAACTTAGATTGTTGAATGGTACATTGGATGCTGAATTGATTTGTAATTGGATTAAAACACATACTAGATTCATCGACTTTGTAATTAAGCATACAATTAGTGAACTAGACTTATTATTGGATGGTTCGACTTTATACCAGTTTTCGGCTCTTACAGAAATTATCGGAACTGAACTAGCTACTTACTATGTGGGGGTAGCAGATTCATATTGTTCTAAAGTAAGACTAGATTTGGAATCATGTTGCCCAGTTTAACTTGACAAATGGCTCTGTATAGTGTATACTTATAATAGAGGCGGTAAGGGTAGCCTATTACAATACCCTGTCTTTTTGGAATAATTTTTATGTGTGGTTTGTTTGGTGCTATATCCCCTAAATGGGACCCAAGTGTTATTCGTACTCTTGCGATTTGTAATCGTGAACGTGGTACTGATTCCCTAGGGTTCTTTGACTCAACAGGTCGAATGATCAAGGGGGCTAGTGATCCGATGCAAGTTTTAGGTCAGGAGAATATTACTCGCTGGTTAGATGGTTCAAACAATGGTACAGATAAACATGAGCCTAGTTGGTTTATCGCGGGTCACACTAGATTGGGTACCCGAGGAGCAAACAACCGTAAAAATGCACACCCCTTTCGGTACGGTAATATTATAGGGTCCCATAACGGTATAGTCCAAGCTCCGATGGACTATGCGGTTGATTCCATGCGATTGTTTGATGAACTCAATCAAGCTAATGGTGATTATCAGCTTGGGCTTGAAAATATTCCTGGTTATTGGGGTCTATCATGGTATAATGGAAAATCATTCTATCTACAAGTATACAATGGAGATATTCATATTGCTAAAGTAGATGATGTTTGGTATTATTCATCTGATGATGAACATCTTATAGCAGCATTGGGGTATGCTCTTGATATATACAAGTTAAAAAAGGGGGAAACTTATCAATTTACATCTGTAGATGGTAATATTGTTTTTAAGGAACTGGAACCCTTTGTATCCAAAGCTACTACATATATTAAAGGTTATCCATGTAAGTATACTGATAATATTGAATATGAGTATTATGACTCGGAAAATAATTCCCCAGTTGAGAGCTTACCTGTACACGAGTGGGATGCTGATTGGAGAATCGCTTGGGATGAATATTGTGCTGAATCAGAGCTTGTTGGTGTCAAATGATTAATAAAGCTTTCATTTTAAGCGGAGATGCTAAATTTGAAGTACGATGTGATTCTATTGATGTGAATTATTGGTATCGAGTACGAAAAGTAGCTGAAGAGTTTATTGTACACGGTGCTCAAAAGGGTGGAAGATTGCATTATTTGGGAACACTATACCCTTCCAGTGGGCATCTTTTACGTACTACAAAAACTCTTAAAACTCGACACACAAAAATTGCAGATAGTTTTCGTTGGGTTGTTTCTTTATTATGGTGGTCTGGTAGTTTACCTGATTCATATGTTATTAAGCCTGTGGAGACTATATAATGGTAGATGATTGGTCCGACAAAATTCCAAAAGGTACATTTGAGCCTTGGTTTCTATTAAGTCAAGATGCCGAGATTCTTGATGTATCCTCTAAGCCTAGTAGCTTACTCTGGTGTCTTATTGAGGTTGATAAGGACTTTTCGATACTCATAGGCACTATAAATGAGTTCGGTAAACATGAAATTATTGGTGCCTGTGGGGAATACTTTCATATTGAAGGGGGAAACACTTGGATGGTTACGTCTCCTATGGATGGGTATGATAGGCGGGTAGGAATAACTGGAACTCCTGCTTCCTTTATTAAATCTCGACTAACAACTATGCATCATAATAAGAAATTTGATAATCTATTAAATTACCCACAAGTTACTCTTAGGGGGTACGTAGAATGAAATTCTTAATTCAAACAATAAATGGCGAAATTGTATATGATTTTGCCTTTACACTACTTGAAGCGCTACGGTACCATAAGTGGATGGGGCGGGATTATCACATGTCTATGATTACTGGGGGTGGGGTAGACGAACCTGGGTGGATTCCTGTAGGGTCGGTTGAGTTTGTTCAGGATTATCTCAAGGATGCTTATGGGTATACTGTAAAACCTCGCAATGTCCCTGAGGAATTGATGCCGGTACAGTTCAGTGGTAGAACAATACGTAACACTAATATCAGTAGGTGCTACAATATTGCTCCTCTTGGTCTACACATTAAAAGTAATGATAAGATCAAGCTAGAAATTGATTTAGCTAATGTTGAACCGGGCAGCTACCAAACGAGTCTTATTCAAGATTACATCAGCGAGTGGAGGGCTTTTGTTTGGCGCGAGGAGTTGGTGGGGTTACAGAATTACTCTGGTGATTTTACTAAGTTCCCGAACATGCGTCGGATTAGAGCCATGATGAAAGCATTTAATGGCCCTTGTGCATATACTTTGGATGTAGGAATCTATGAGGGTACTTGGGTGGTAGAGGTCCACGATTTCTTTAGTGTAGGGTTGTACGGGTTCGCTGATTTACAACTACTGCCCCTGCTTCTTGGGGGTTGGTTCAACGAGTTTCTGCGAGAAAACAAATGAAACAATATTTAGATGAGTACCTTAAGGGTAAGGAAGCTAGTGGGTTTTCGCCTCAACCACATTATTTTGAAGATGGTGATTATATTTCAGTGTTCTTCAATGCTGAACGGTGTTACGCAGTTTCTCTTAATAAATTTTTAACAGTATATTATTCTTTTGACACTGATGATCTTGTAGGATGTAAGATTAATGGAGTTCGGCAGTTGATTCAACAAACTTCTAAGGAAAACAAATGATAACACTAACACTAACTCAGTTTCTATTGTGTATATTTGCTCCCTTAGCGTGGTGGATGTTCGGTGGAATCTTTTGGCCTTTTGTCAGAGAATGGCGTAGGAGACGGCAGAACAAATGAAAAAGTATATACCTAAACACCAATACCCAATTGAAGCAACCCAATGGTTCAAAGATGGGGATCATGAAGCAGTGTACCCTCACCCAAATGAACCAACTAATGGTCTAATAGATGACCCCTGGACTGAGGATGATGGTAGTGCTCATTATGCACTGGCATATAAGCGTACAGTACGTCCAGGGGATTATATTATACACCATTGGGATGGGAGTTTTGTACATACACAAAAAGGTGTTTTTGAAAATAGTTAAGTTCGAGATTACTGAGGCTGGGTGGGTAAAGTTTCAAACTAAACTAGATAAATTGGGAACAAAATGAACATAACAATTATTGGAACCGGCTACGTTGGGCTCGTGACGGGAGCTTGTTTTGCCGACGTAGGACACAAGGTAACTTGTGTTGATATTGATGCAGCTAAAATCAAGTCTTTACAACAAGGGGTGGTACCATTTTATGAACCTGGACTAGAAGAACTAGTCAAAAAGAATATAGCTTCAGGGAACTTGGTATTTACAACTGAACTTGTAGCTAATGACCTTATTTTTATTTGTGTTGGAACTCCAACTTTAGAGAATGGTTCAGTAGATTTAAGCCAACTCTGGGAGGTACTTGATACAATTAAACTAGTAGCCACTAGCCCTAAGATTGTTGTTATAAAGAGCACGGTGCCCCCGGGGACTAATGCCAAAGTACAAGCCTATCTAAATGATGGTGGCAGGCATGTAGTTATTAGTAATCCAGAGTTCTTGCGCGAGGGGCAAGCAGTCTCCGATTTCTTTGAAGCTGATAGGGTAATTATTGGTACAACCAATCGGGTTGCACAGTTAGTCCTTAAAGAGCTTTATTCCTTCAGTCCTCAGAAAACTTCAATCCTACTAATGGGGCCAAAGGACGCCGAGCTAACTAAATATGCAGCTAACAGTTTCCTTGCTATGAAGATCTCGTTCATCAATGAAATAGCTAATTTGTGTGAGGCTATGGGAATAAATATTGATAATGTTCAAAAAGGCATCGGAGAAGACGAACGAATTGGCTATAGTTTTTTACAGCCAGGACTTGGTTATGGTGGGTCATGTTTTCCGAAAGATGTGGATGCTTTAAGATACCTTGCCCGGAAAGAATTAGGTGGTTCGGGTCTTTTGGATGCTATAGATGATATTAATGAGGGTCGCCCTTATCAACTGTCATGCACAATTGCCACAGCTATTGGTGGGAATTATAATTTTAATGGTAAAACGATTGCTGTATTAGGTGCTGCATTCAAACCTGGAACTGATGATGTTAGAGAATCACAGGCCTTGAGTTTAATTGATCTATTACTAGGAGCTATGGGTAAGCCCCTTATAAGAGTATATGATCCCAAAGCTATGGACAACGTGCGAGCCGAGTTTATTGGTTGGCCTAATCTTTATTTTGCCAATGATTCTTTGGATGCAGTAACAGGTGCCGATGTATTAGTAATAGCTACCGAGTGGCCAGAGTTCAATCGGTTGTCTTGGGATGCTATTAAGGGTGTAATGAAGACTCCGATTATAGTGGACGGTCGCAATATGTTTAATGCTAAATGTTTAAGAAAACGGGGGTTTACTTATTATGGTGTCGGTAGATAAACAAGCATTGAAGGACTTTGGTGCTAGTATAAAGAATTTACCACCAGAGGAACACAAGGCTGCTGGTATTAAGTTCCAAGCAATGAAAGCCATGCTAGAGGTACCAGAGGTGGTACCCAAGAAAAAGGAGTTAGGACCCGAACTTTGGTCCACCGGGGGCCAATCGGGTTCTGGAATGACAATGTATAAAAATGAACTGCATATTCATACACTACGAATGGATGGATACCCGTGTCGCCCTATTGTAATTACAGGAACTAACTTAAAGGTTAAATATTGATAAGCCTTAAAGAGTGTCAAAAACAACTCAAACAAAAACCTAAGGGCACCACTTATTATGCAGTCTTAGAGTTGATATACAAAAATTACATACTTAAACTAATGGCAGAGAATGCCGAACTAGGGGAACGAATTATGAATGATTTATTTACAAAATTTGAAAAAGAACTTAACAACACCATTGGAGCCCTAACTAACAAGTCCATGGATGTTGACGAAATAATATATACCAAAGCAATGGTAGAAGCCCTTTCAGTAATATCTGAAGGCGTCGAGATGCGATTACAGGAATTAGAAGATATAGAAATTGGAAAACAATAATGCTAACTAGTTTATTTATAGCGTCGTTAATTGGACTAGGGAGCTATGTAGGGTTGTTCGTATGGGCGGTCTTTTTTATATATGGAATTAAAGAGTTCTATGAGAACGTGTTAATCTATGTATTACTTAGTCTTATTGCACTTAGTGGTAGTTGGGTAATATGGGGAGTATTGAATTATGCAATTTATTGGACTCAGTATTGGATTATGTTATGCTAAAGACTTGTAATATTTGTAATATTGAAATACCCCCTGTACATATAGCTTATCGTAACTTTGTAGAACACAGGGATATTGTAATGTGTATGTCCTGTGCACAAGAACGTGATTGGGTTAGGTGCAACGAATGTAGTACTTATATACATCCAGATGATCAAAATCAGCACTTAACATTAACTTATTGTAGTAAATGTTTTGGTTCAGGATTAATCAGTTGTGATATTTGTTGTACACGAGATATAAAAATTGAAATGTATGAAGAGGATGGAGATTACCTTTGCCGGAACTGCGCTGAGGATTCTACTTTTTCTCGTGCGTCTTTACATGTGTGTGATAGTTACGTACAGACTCAGAGTGCTCGTCACTATGGTATTGAATTAGAAACTTCCAAGTGTGCAAAATACCGACACCTTAAAAGCCATAATTGTTGGGGAGCTAAATTTGATGATAGCATAGTTGGCAAAGAATTCGATTCGCCTAAAATGAGAGGGGATCAAGGATTTGAGGCGATTGCAGATATTTGTGACTTTGCTAAGATCCATAAATGGAAGACAAATACGAGATGTGGCTACCACTTGCATGTGGATGTATCTAAAGAGTCGGCGAAAAACTTGCGAGCAATTGCATATGCTTATGCTAGGAGTATTCCAGTCTGGCAGACTTTGGTTAAAAAGAATAGGATAAATAATACTTGGTGTACGCATACATGTTCACACACTGATAGATATTCTACGCTAAAAAATAAATCAGACTGGTTAAACTTTGCTTATTTATGGGCTAGGAGATATGAATGGATCAATTGGGCGGCTTACCATACTCATGGGACTATTGAAATTCGATCTCATGAAGCAACCCTTGATAAGACTACCATCTGCAATTGGGTACGTGCTCATTTAGCTTTTGTGGATTGGGCTGTTAAGGTAGGCTGCACGAATGTTAAAGAAACTTTGGTAGGTGATAAGTATGTACTTTTTGATCAAGTGGCTGAGACCTGGAGTCAAGGTGGTTGTGATGACTTGATTAATTACTATGTGGAAAAATCAACCCTGGACTTGGAGTTAGTATGAGTTTATTTGAATCTGGTACTCCGGTATGGTATGCGAAGCTAGGTATACCCGAACCCGTTCCCTGTGAATATGTTGCCCCGGTTAAAACAGACACCGGTGGCTATTCAACTATGCATATAGTGCGATTTGGTGCGGGTAATTTAATGGAAGTTTCTTCTGCACATTTGTACACTGAGGAGCAGGTAGCTATAGATAAGATTAGTAAAGACAAGATTGATCAAATTCAAGACTTGTGTAATGTATATTGCATTAAGTCAACCCTTACTAAAAGAACTACGAGGTAACTAATGTATCATATAGTTGAACTAAAGTATTGTAAAACTCTAACCTACACAATCACAAATAATATTACAGACCTAGTTGACAGATTTTCCCTTATGGGGGTTACTGTAAAAAGTCTGTATTGTGATTATGATTTTGAGGTGATGAAAGAAACATGGTTAAGAGGGTACGGAGAACACAACACCAATTATCCAGAAAAGGTAATCCATTTACTTGTCAATGGTGTGGTGTATTCAGACCCGTTTGAGTCTTGCTATGCACTGGACAGCTTGGCTCCTAGGCTCCTAGGGTGGCGTGTACGACGCTTCGGGGACCGTCTGGGGCTCCTAGGTGGTTATTTACGTCGGAGGCGTCAGGCGCGGCGTTCTCGGAGGCGTGAGCGTAGATTAAAGAGGAGTGCTAGGCGAGTAGAGCGTCGAGCCAAACGAACCGCTCGACTAGAACATCATAAGGGGTTCTGGGCAACAATCAAGAGAGGGTTGTTTGATGATTAAGAAGCTAAGACGGGCTTTCTGCCTACTAACAAGCCGTATTAAGTGGCAGGGGTGGGCACATCCCTTTTGGTTTGTGTACAGACCTAAAGAGTATAAGCTCAAAGGCTGGGACAAGACCAGAATCATGAGAGTTATGGGTCCTGGGGATATTATAATCACTAGAACTGAGGGGTTTATTTCCACATGGTTGATTCCAGGTTGGTGGACTCATGGTGGAATTTGTATAGAGAATGGTTGTGTGATTCATTCCACAGCAAAGGGTGTACACGAAAGTCACCCTCTGGATTACTTAAATGCAGACTATGCTATTGTACTTAGACCAAGGAATTGGCACTTGGCTACTCATGCAGAGAAAATAGCCAAGGAAATTGAAGGCGCTAGTTATGACTTTGGCTTTGATTTTGATGACTCCAGTGAATTTGCTTGTACGGAAGTTGTAATGTACTGTTACTCTAGTCTAATCAAACCGATACGAAAGTTCCTGGGTCGGAGGGTAGTACTGGCAGACGATATTGTAGCATTGGCCAAGGGGCCAAATGCCCCTTTCTGTATAGTTTATGACACAAGGAACTCATGTTAGGTTTTCATTATACTGCTGAACGTAATCTATGTGACATTTATTGTAATGGATTATGGCCTAAGAGGTTGAATGATAATCATTCATACTTTAGATCCTTGTCCCCTGAAAGAGGAGCTATATGGGTTTTTAGATATGAGCTAACTGGAAAACAACTTGCTGGGATTCTTGTAGATATAGCTAAGAGGCATGATACAGGTAGAATTATATGCTTAAAAGTGGAGTACCCACCCGAAGATTCCTTGCATGATATTGTACTTACACGGGAGCAACTACAAGACCCTGAGGCTGAAGGTGTTGTATTTAATCATACAATGAATTTTGGGTACTTCAGTCACAATGCTAAAATCGACCTTATTATAAAACCTATACAATTTGATCAAATTGAGCTTGTGGGGTTATGGGATTTTGAAGAACTTATTACTAACAGATTAAACGAACTCACACCAATTGGAGCTTAAGATGAAATCAAAGTACCAAGTTAATGACACAGTATACATTCGACGAGTTAACACACATGATGAATGTGAGTGTGCTACAGTTGAGTGCGTAGTCGTCGATGAACCAGATAGTATTGTATATGTATTAGACACTGGGCAGATGCTACTTGAAAAGAATGTCCATGCATCAGAGTATGAAGCTCATATGGCTTTACTGCAATCAAGCGTTACAGCTTTAGGCGGGTATGTATCAATACTAGAACATAATTTTCAAAAGAATAGAGGGCGACTTACCCCCGGGGGAATTTGTGTATCCGACCCAGATACGGGGATGTGGCGGGTGTTGACGCTTGAGTATGAAGTTAATCCTGGAGAAGTTGTTCATAATGATAAATTACAGGCTAGTGTATATGGTGTCAATATTGTAGTTAATCGTATACGCAAACAACTAGATTGGTTAAAGGATAACTAATGTATTCACTAATACTATTACTAACTCTTGTGAATCCTGTTAGGGATGTCACAGACTTTGCCCCGATTCTGAATGATGTCCAAAGTCAATTACAGGAGGGGCACCAATACACCTGTGATAATGATATTTCAACTGTACATGAGTGTACACATGGTATCAACTCCAGGCTGCGAGGTCTGTATGGTAAGCCTAGCTTCTATGTTCTCAACAACAAGGCAATTATTCTAGAGGAACCAAAAGGGACTCTTCGAGCCGTAGCTAAGCGTATACCTTTAGAACACCAAGGTAAACTATATCAGCTTTACCTAGTGGATGCTCGGAGATGGTGGGACGAGCAGCCCACTTATGTTTTTGATGAATTCTCTTCTTACATTAATGGTGCTCAGGCTAGAAAAGAACTGGGTCGGACAGACCGGGAAGCATTAATTGAGAATGTGGGTGAGTTCGTGGTCTATTCAATCTGTGTCCCCTGGTCAACCAACAATAATGACCCCAAGATGAAAGCTTTCCTTAGATACCAAATAGACAGAGCACTGGCTTTAGGTGCCGGGGAGCATTTGGATATAGATGGGGAACTTAAAGACTTTATGGTTAATTACTTTGGAGCCGAGTGGGTCGAAAGGAGATTCAAATGAAAATGAGGCTAACTATGAAATTATATTCAGTTAATGACTGGAGTGGCGGATGGGTGGTTAGAGCCCAGAGTGTCGATGATGTTTTGCAAATTGTTAAAGGGTATTGTTCGTCAGGCCACCCTGAGGTTGAGGAATTAAGTACAGACGGTCCCGCAGGAATCGTTGCAGGTTTTGCGGAGTAAATATGAAATTATACGAAGTATGGGCATTTATGCATTTGGCTATAGTTAAAGCCCCCAATGAGGCTCGTGCTAGTGAATTAGCAGAAACAGTACAGTCAGGTACACTAGATGTAAAAGAACTACAAATTCCTGAAGGGGAAGGCGTCATTGCAGATTGGATTGTGGAGTAACTATGAACATAAACAGTGTTAAGAAGGATGCGGCCTATGATGTTACGATAGGTCCCTTGTGTGACAAGTGTGTCAATAAGGTACAGTTTCAGGTGGTAAGCCCCATCCACATGAAAATATACGAAGTAGAATACCCCAATGGACGCTGTTATATCGTTAGAGCACCTGATGAAAAGAGTGCCATTGAATTTGCTGACCAGTTGGCCCTCACTAATGCGGGCTGCGCAACAGAGTTTCATAGCCCTGATGGGCCACCCGGAGTCCTTGAAGAAGGGTTCATATGATGGAATTATTTTGGGATTGTTTTGTGGGTGCATTATTTATTGCGGCATGTACTGCATTATTAATGTTCTTGTGTGCATGTGGAATTTTACCAGCACCATAGAGAGGAAAATGGGAATCTGGCTATCATTGGGTGAAAGTAGAGAGTGTCTTAGAAAAATTAAGGCTATAGTTGCAGAAAATCAAAGACTCGAACAGGGACTAGAGGATGGTTGGACTTTAGATAATTATCCTCCAAATACAGAGCTTCGTCTTTTAGTCTTAATCGCCAGAAACAATCATCTAAAAGAACAAGCCGTCTGTCGGCAACACCCGAATATTGATGTTTTGTGGTCTAAAGCAAAAGAAATATTATATGTTAAGACTTTAATTATTGGGGTACCTGATACACCAGTTGCAGTATTGCACAGTGTGCTTGATCAAGTTTGCCATAGAGGCGCGGTAATGCTTGTCGCTATAAACAAGGGCAAGGTTGTAATAGTCGCTGGGTTTACTCAGGACTTAGTGAACAAAGGACTTGATGCAGGTAAGTGGGTAAATGAAGTATCTTTAATTGTTGACGGGGGTGGTGGTGGTAGTAGTGGTCGAGCCCAGGGTGGAGGACGGGATACTTCAAAAGTACATGAGGCATTAGAGAGATCTACGACATTACTAACTGGGTGGTTGGCATGTTTGAAATAATAGGTTGGATAGGCACCATTAGCTTTGCATTATGCGGTGCTCCACAAGCCCTACAGTGTGTAAGACAGGGGCATACAAGGGGCTTGTCGCTTAGCTACCTGTTATTATGGCTAACAGGGGATGTGTGTTATATCGTCTCTGTGTGGGGTCAATTTGGATTTGTTATCTGGATGATGGCTAACTACCTCCTTAACTTGTTATGGTTAGCAATAATCTTTTATTATGTAGTGAGGTCGCGAACTCTTTAAGTAAGGAATTATTTATTATGATAAATGAATGTTTACGTGAAATTGAAATTTTATCCGAGGATGTATCAAAAGAGAATACAAAAGCAGCAGAAAAAGCAATTATATGGCTTTATAAATCTTATCCAAAAATACCCCAACCTGAAATATGTTTAGATGCAAAAAATCAGTTTTTATTTATTTGGATATCTAAAAACGGACTCCGTTCTCTTTATGCCTCTGTCTCTGAATCTGAAGTTTATTATACTTTCAATAATGATTTACAAAGAGATAAAGAAACAATACCACACATAGATGATTGTATTGATCTTATTGAAAAAGTATATAGCTCATTTTGTTAAGGATAAATAATAAATAAATGGTACTATGGTAATCTTAGTCCAAAGGGACCTGTTGAGTGTACTCCACGAGGACCTGCGGGGGTGTATTATACCCCAATTAATGGGGAATTTGAAATACCAATCAAAGACTTGGTGATTAGAGGGCGAATATGTACCCGCGAAGAGTTTGTATCCATTCATGTACGTGAGTTGTGCAGTAAACGAGAAGCCTATCTAAAGTATGAAGCTGATTTAATGCAACAGGAAAAAGACATTAGGCTAGAGGCTAAACGGAAGATTATAGATTTATGGGAGAAGCAAAATCGAGTTGGGAAAGAAATTCAGGGTGCGGAATAATTTGACAGTCACCTAATTGTAGTGTATACTTTAATAACACACCTGCTGTACCGCTCCTTAGGACGTACATAATGGGCAGGTCTTCCCCACTGGATTCATTACCTAGTGGGATCTACCCCCCACCCAGTCAGGCGACTGGGTGGGGTATTTTCTCCCCACTGGATGCTTCCCAAGCCCCGGTGGGGTATGGCTACTGGCTGCGAGCTTGGGTGTGAGCCAGCGCCTATGTCCCCTACCCACCCGGTGTGGCCGAGGTGGGCGGGGGCATTTTTATAAAGAAAAAGGTAAAAGATGAAACTTACAAAAGTAAAACGAGACGATTACAAAATTTACTCACAACAAATTGTATTCAGTGACCAAACAATATTGAATCAACCTGATGGTGGCTTTACCTCAAAGTCTAAAGTATATCAAGTATCAATAGGGTATGTGGTTATTACAAAAGTATCTAAGACCATTTGTTTTATAGATCATTTTGATGAAAATGGCACTGTGACAAATAAATTAGATTGCCGTGTTTGTTTGGAAGCTGAAGAAACAACTGTTAGTGTATAATGGTAGAGGTTCAATTCCTCCACTGCCCATTTGAAGGAATTAACATGGCTAGTATAATTTCAAAATTAACAGAAAAAGGGTTGATTCGTCCCCCTACATGGCTCCCCGGTAACGTGAGATTTGAGGGTGTTCAAGGGTCTGTTGCTTATGGAACATCAACAGATGACTCGGATTACGATATTATTGGTTGGTGTGTACCACCAAAAGATATAGTATTCACACACCTAGCTGGTCAGATTGAGGGGTTTGGACGCCAAAAACAAAAGTTCATTTGTTACCAGAAGCATCATATCAAGGCTGATGGACGGGAGTATGATATTAACATCTATAATATTGTACATTATTTCCATCTTTGTATGCAGAATAACCCCAACATGGTTGCGTCACTTTTCCTACCTGCTGAGTGTATACTCCACACGAGTATCATTGGGAATATGCTAAGAGAAAAACGCCACATTTTCCTGCATAAAGGATGCTGGCACCGTTTTAAGGGATATGCTTATTCACAACTTAGTAAGATGGAAACCAAATCCCCTGAGACTGGATCAAAGAGAGCAAAGATCGTGGAGGAATTCGGATTTGACACAAAGTTTGCTACACATCTTGTGAGGCTTATGTATGAGGTTGAACAGATACTTACAACAGGTGATCTTGATCTACGTCGTAACTCTGATGAATTAAAAGCTATTCGTCGGGGTGAGTGGTCGGTTGATAAAATTAAAAGCTTCTTTGCTGACAAAGAGAAATGGCTTGAGCAGGTTTACCAAGATTGTACACTCATTCCATATGGCCCAAGAGAAGACGAGATCAAGCAGCTATTGTTAGACTGTTTGGAAGAACACTGGGGCACACTTGAAGGTTGTGTTGTAACTGACAAGACACCAATCCTAGCACTAAGAGAAATTGCTAGTATAATTGATAAGAATATGAGTATACTTCAATGAAATTAATCTTTTGTAAAAAATGTTATGACGTAAAGAAGATTCATACTACAAAGGTTTTTTGTGCTTGTGAGAAAAGCTGGGGAAGGTATTACCCTAATGGCTTAGATGCTGAGTACGGTGGTGAGGCCATACCACTTGCATTTGTTAATAAATCGTTTGCTGGTGCTCTTTACACTCAACCCGCCACTGATAATCATGGTGGGGTGCCATTTGCAGCATTTGTAATCCCGAAAGAATGTAAAACATATAAGAAAGTTGTATAATGAAACAAACACTAATTTATAAAGTTGTAATTAAAAGAGGTTCTTATGAGAATTTATGGGAGGCACTATTTTTAGGGGATTTACAGTTTGCCCGTGTCCAAGAGGCTTTAGAAAAAACCAAATATGTGGAGGATAAGGACAATGCCAAATATATCTTAGAAGCATGTGGGCTTCCCGAGTCGCAGTCTGATTCTGATTATACTTATAACCAAGTTGCCGGTACTACCATTGGACTTGTGCAAGTTACTAAATTAAAGATGTGGCAGGAATAAGATGGAAGAACAAAATCACATAACACCTGAGGTTGTTGTAGTTGTCGCTGTAGAATCCGTTGAGGTTCATCCCAATGCAGACCGACTAGATATCATAGGTGTCCTAGGCACTCAGTTCATTAGTAGCAAGGGTGACTTTGAAGTTGGGGACAATTGCATCTACTTTCCGCCTGATACCGTGGTAGACCCAACAAGAATCCCTAAAGAGATTGTACCCTACCTTAAGAAGGGTAATCGCGTAGGAGCTATCAGGCTAAGGGGGGCGGCTAGCTTTGGGTTTGGTATCAAGACTCAAACCAAAGTGGGCACGAATCTTACGAACGCCTTTGGAGCCATTCACTGGCAGCCACCAGAGTATCACGGTGAGGGCAGACTAGATAGTCCGGGTGTCTTTATGTATACTCAGATTCAACATTATTATAAGCATCGTGGTGTATTTCGAGGGCGGGATGTTGTCATCACTGAAAAGATACATGGGATGTCGGGGCGGGTTGGTGTTTGCAAGGGGGAGATATTCTGTGGGTCACATAGACGCCTCAGGTCAGAGGACTCAGTATTTGGTGTTGGCCTCCCGTTAGTACGGGAATGCTTAGAGGTTGCCAAAGAACAGGATAATAACCTTACAATATACGGCGAAATATTTGGCAAGGGAATTCAGTTTTTAGACTATGGCACCGCGCGTGGATTCAAGGTTTTTGACGCGATGCTTAATGGTGTATATATGGATTGGCCAGAGTTGGTATCCATGTGTAAGAAGTACGATATTCCTGTGGTTCCTGTATTGTATGAGGGAAAGTTCTACAATGAACTAATTGAAGAGTACACGGATGGGCCATCGTTTGCTCCTTCTACAACTCATAATATTAGGGAAGGAATTGTTATTAAGACTCTGGAAGAGACACGTAGCGGGAAGCTCGGTAGGTTGATTGTTAAGAGTGTTAGTGCAGACTATTATGCTATTAACTAGGGCGTGTAAACAATGTGGAAAGAAGTTTATTACTAAAGATAAACACGGACATTGTTGTAAAATTGGAAAAGCGGTGACTTAACAGAAAAAGGCGAGGAGAGTGTGGATCAGAGTCGTAAGATGATGGTTGGCTGGTTTGGTGGGTAACACTACCTGAGAATAGAGGATCATGGTCCGAGAAGCACAATATACACCCTCGTTTTTGAAATATAACAGAATGGCCGAGTGGTTACAGGTGTGCTTTCAATTTTTTACAAGGTGTGGGAACACAATTACTGATTATCAGATTAACTAGAGGTAACTATGTATAGATTGAGCATATACCGGGGTAAGGGTATTGAATTACTTTGGAATCGAAAATCAAAAAAGCCCCCTAAAAAAGAACAAATTGCAGAGATACTGTTGGAAAAACTAGAAGTAGAGCAGAGCAGTTATGATAGGGGTCTATTAAGGGATGCTTCTAAGATTCTATCTGAGGTAAAGTTTCCTGAGCCCAATAAAGGAGTCTATTATAAGGTTCTAAACGTCCCTGTAGGTCTAGTAGCTTTGGAACAATGGTAAATTAACTTGACAATGGGGCACTTATAGTGTATACTTGAGTATGAAAGAAACTACTAAGTGACCTGGAGGAAACAAATGAGTAAATGTTGGTATTGGGAACATGGTATGGATGCACCCGTGGAAGCTGATTTCCTAGGACTGGAAGAGGGTACTGGGCAAAATTGTATTAAGATCAATGGCTATTGCAAGATGGTTAAGCCTTCTACGTTATATGATTCAGAAGCTCTTGCTGATAAATGTCAACAAGAAACATTAGGTAAGCGTCTTTATAACTATGGAGCTTGGGTTCTTTATCTTCTAACCCCACAGGCCCCTAATCCTAAGGAATGTTTGTATATAGGACCGGGGCTGGGTAGTGGACATATTCTACAAGAAGTTGGCGGCGAACGATTCAATGCTACACAAGACCAAATTTATGGGGTGTATGCCGCTCCGAAAAGGGGGTAACAAAATGAGAAATGATTTAACAGACATTGTTTTTGTAGTGGATCGTAGTGGTTCAATGGGTCCTCGACGCTTAGATGCCGAGGGTGGTATCAATGCGTTCATTGAGGATCAGAAGATAGTAGGTGGAGACGCTTTATTTACTTTGATTCAATTTGATGATAGATATGAGTTTGTTCATAAGGGTATAAAAATGGAGGATGTGCCCCCTTACACGCTAAGGCCTCGTGGTTGGACTGCATTGTTTGATGCTGTGGGTAGGGCTATCAATGAAACAGGGGAACGACTTAATGCTATGCCAGAGTCCGAGCGACCTGGAAATGTTATAGTTGTTATTGTCACGGATGGCCAAGAGAATTCAAGCAAGGAATTTATTGGAAGACAAATTCATGGAATGATTACCCACCAACAGGAAAAATACAATTGGAATTTTACATACATTGGTTCAGAAGCTTCCACCTTTGCTGATAGTGCTGCACTTGGTATTTCCAAGGTTTCCACATTACAGTACGATCCTAAAAATACGTGTGGTACCTATGAAACTATGTCCTGTGCGGTGTCAAGAAGTCGGCAAAAGTCAGGTGCAGGTGCCAGTGCAAGTGTAGTGTATACTGATGCAGAACGGAATGCTGTGTCATGAACATTCCCAACCTATGGGTTGGTGGACTAATTTATCCAATAAGCTAATTGGGTGACCCAAGAACAGTATAAGGCAGTAGTGAATCATGAAAAGGCAAGAAGTACTAAAGATGTCTAAGACTGAGTTTCAGGAATGGGCAACAAATAAATGGAAAATATACTATAAATGGGAAGAACGCACATTGCTTAGTATGATTGTGTTTGGCCTTGGTGCGTGGATCTATGCTATGTGGAGTATTTGGAATGGATAAAGATGAAACATTAGTATGGTGTATCAGAAATGCCCACACTGGTGGATTTCGTAAACCTTGGCAAATATTCTATTGGTATACTGAAGAAATGTACTCTGTAATTTCTGAGAATGATGTTTTTGAAACACACGCTGAGGCTACTGATGCTTATATTAAGGCTGAAATGGCACGAATAGTTCAATTAAGAACCGATCTAAGGCAAGCAGAAAGAGTCTTGAGTACTTATATAAAAGGAATAACCAATACTAAGGGAAAAGATGAAGATTCGACAAGCAAAAAAGATTCTAAATAGACACTTGCAGCATAAGTGCTGGCTAACAGGCTGCACATGCTACAAGTATAGTTCCGTATTGACTGCTCAGCGGGTGTGGAATCGGCATGTAAATCGCGTATTGAAATTGCAGCTAAAACCCCTGCCAGATTATGGTGACCATATGCTGCTGGCAGAATTCGTAGATTGCTGTCGGTCGAGGTCTTTCTGTGACAATGACGGCACTGGTTATTATGCAACCGGTAATGCATTGTCAAGAAAACAAGTATCACCGTCAGAAGTAATCCGGGGCGGAGTAGATAGTTCATTTTCACACGTTATGTGGTTTAACAAATAACAGCTAGTATTGGACAACTACGAGTCAAAATTAAAGAATACGATGAGTTCATTGACGGGGTAAAAGTATGTTAGATGATATGGTTGGCAAATTGTTTTGGTGTATTAAACCAAATATGATTCGAGAATTCTTGTGTAAAAAGGCCCCCATGGTGCCATACCAAGGTGAGTTGACAAGGGGTGAAGAAGGATTACCCTCTTGGTCCCTCGTACCTAATGAGTATGCTCGTACAATAGCCATAGGACGGCAAACTAGAATATTCGAAGAGGGTGATTTGTTCTTAGACAGAACCTTGGCTTGTGAGGCTTACGTCAAAGAGCAAACAGACCACATTGAAGAACTAGAGTATGAGTTGGAACGGGAAGAGGAAACCCTAATGAATTTTGTACTAACGGAGACTAACAAATGACGAACGAATTACCACAAGCCCAACAAATTGCAGCGGCTCGGGAAATATTACAGCCTAACCCGGTGATAAAGGGGAAGTACCCAGTATGGCTGCGAAAAATACTTGACAAGGAGTATGCAACGTTCTCCTTATCTTCAGTGCTTAGTAACTTGGCTAACGAGACTATTACTTGTATTGACCATTGGGGTATCAGCGCAGGGTATTACTCAGGGGACCCCGAGTACTGTTTTGTAGCTGAGCCCTACGGAATTGGTCATAAGGAACTGGCGGTAATAGAAAAGTTTTGTAAGAAACATAATTTAAAGTGGTATGTGAGTTCTAATTCCTGGCATTTTCCAGGTAAAACTATTCGACTTGTTATCCGTCCTAAAAAGGAAAAAGTATGAGAATCGCAATTGACTATGATAAAACTTTCACGACTGACCCAGACATGTGGTGCAAGGTCATTATTATATTAGAAGATGCTGGTCACGATGTTGTATGTGTTAGCTCTAGATTCAATAATTATGAAAATATGGAAGAACTAGGACACAATCTCCCTCGGCATATGAATATTGTATTCTGTGACCATAATGCCAAGGCGGAAGTAATGAAGAAACGTGGAACACCCGTTGATATTTGGATAGACGACGACCCATACACAATTGACCCAAATGGAATTAACCATGACTAACTGTATAACATGTGACGACCCCCACCAGGGTTATTGGGTAGGGGCATGTGGCCCATTCTGTGTGGACTGCTGGGAAGCGCGACTTATAAAAGATTCTGGCATTGGGGAAGTGTCTCTAGAGTCCAGGGTAGAAGACTTAAAAGCTCGATTACTTAAACTTGAGGGTCGCTTCCATGCTTAGGTGTATAGACTGTGACAAGCTGGTAAGCTGTGCAAGCGTGGTCTCCAAGACCCCCATAAGTAATGCTCCAAGTGGACTGGTATGCAATTGTTGTTACAAAGCTCGGCTGGAGAGGGGGTGTGCGGTCACACGACGACTTATAGAACACCCAGATGACTTTGACGACTTGCAGATGTGGGGTTAAGATGAACGACAAAGACAAAATAAATAAATGGATTGCAGAAGAAACTATTCGGTTGAATAAAGAGCTTGAAGATATAGGTAAAAGCTTCAAGAAGATGTGGACTACTTTGATTATAGGTCTTGCTGTACTATGGACTATTACATTCAGAGTCTTAGCTATCTCGTGGTATTGGAAACTAGGATGAAAAATCCAATGGATGAACATTATAGACGGCAAATTGCACGGTATGATAATTTAATTCAGTCCATACAAGTTGCTTTAATTGTTTTCATTGGGGTACCTGTTGTAATAGGTGTATTTATTTGGTGTTGTTATGATTGAGCATTATATATGGTTGAGTTCACAGCAGGGGGATTTTTATCTAGCAGTTTCTGGTTTTAAGGAACCAATAAACTTGGGAGATTATCTAGAGGGACGCTTCTTAGGTAGTGAGCACAAGATAGAACGATCCAATGGAACTATTTATTTTTATACTTTTGAAGTTTCCTTTAGTGCATGTCACAATAAAGATAATACTATGGTTACTTTATTTGCACTACCCTCACGGACTGTTATTGAAGAGTTGACAACACTTATGGCATCCAAGGAAACTATAACAATAATACCTAAATATAAAATTTTCGAAGGGTACGAATGGTATTGGCCACATGTTAAGGAACTAGTATGAGAATTATCAGAACTTATAATCAGAGTAACTATTCACCAAGGGAGTTTGTTAGGTGGGTGGAAGATAATAATCTGACCCTATACCTGACACAAGAAGCTGATAAGTATATTGTGATTCTTAAAAACGTGTGGAATAGTTGTGGAACCCAAGTAGAACGCACTGAAAATGCTCGTATAGATACCCCATACCGCGGAGTAGGGCATACAGAGAGGTGGGCGATTTATATTCTAGGTAATGACATACTCGGTAACAATGTAGTCTTTTTTGGACTAGGACGTAAGCCTTACAAGATTCGAGGTACATGGTGAATCAGCGATGTGCAAACTGCAATAAGCCAATAGGACAAGATAAATTAGGTAATTTATGGGTTTGGGTCAGCGGAAGCTTGAGCCATATTGTTCTGTCTGTTATGATACCTATGTTTGTAAATTACCTAGAGAATTTCCAATTAATAATTCCCAATGGAAGCGTTGGGAGTTTGTAGGAGAAGTATTGTGATGAAAGCTATACAGAGATGTACAAACTGCAATGAGCCAACTGGGCGCTGGGAATCAGGTAGTCTCTGGGTCTGGGTTGGCAATGATTTTGAAGGGCCATATTGTCCTAAATGTTATGATGGTCGGGTTTGTAGTTTATGTGGAAGACCCAATACTGATTCCCAATATATTTTAGACGGAGACACTAAACGAGGACCATTTTGTAAGAAGTGTTGTGACACTCAACAGTGTGTTGAGTGTAAAAAGTGTAAAGGTAATTTATGGACTTGGCAGGAGACATCCATGGGTGGTTACAGCTATGGCCCGCTTTGTAAAGAATGTAATGAAAGCTAATTCCCTACGTGATTGTATTCCACTGTTGGATGATTGGGTTGATGGTAAACCTGATAGTTGGGACTATGAAACAGTACTCAAAGAAAATAATGTTACGGTTGAGTTGGATACAGTAGATTGGTATCTTTGTTGGGTACATGGAGCTATACAACTAGGTAAAACAACTGAAGTAAATGCTCGAAAATCAGCGGCCTTATTTGTTAGTTTATGGTTAAGGGCTATCGCGGCTCCTTTTGCTAATCATATCATGCAAGGCTATTTAATGTGGTTGGAGGTACAAGATGAAAACAAAGTTGTAAAATGCCCTACGTGTCATGGCTCTGGAAAAATGGCTCCATCATCAACAGGCATGAAATCCTCATATAGATTGAATCAATGGTTAATGAAACAACCATGCCCTCGGTGTGAAGGAAAAGGAAAAGGAAAAATTAATGAAAACTAGAAGCCAATTAGAACATGAACAAAAGTACCCAGGTACACGGCAGATTTGTATTGAGTGTGATGACCCTACGGGTCGGTGCGAGGATGATAGCCTGGAGCTAGAGCACTATCATTGGGGGCATATCCGTACATATTGGCATGGACCCTTGTGCCCGGCCTGTTATGATGAGATGACTGATGAATAGCAGTATCAGGCACTTTTGTGTTGCATGTGATAACCCAATTAAACACTGGGAGGATGGTGTGTGGGTAGGGGACCAGGGTCCATATTGCCCTGAATGTCATACTAAGCGTGTTGATGATGACAATAAGACTCATGAACTTTGGAAACAAGTAGTTGAAGCTAAAAAAGCGCGCCTGGTATTGTAATGATTGTATGAAAAGATTACATGAGGATTTGTACATAGAAACCTATGGCCCCTTGTGTAAATTATGTTATGACCTTTATATTGGAGACTATGGAATATGAAATTTAGACACAATGGACAGACTCTTACGGGAACTGCTGAAGAGATTCTACAAAAAATCAAAGACCGTGCCCCAAAAGAGTATGAAGTTAGGTATGATGGTGTAACCTATATTGGCACTGAACTTGAAATAAAACGTGAAATAGCACGAGTTTTACGATATGTAGATATGGTTGTAAAAGGTAATAAGATTTTTCTTGGGAAAGAAGAAGCTATATTTCATAGTAATGTAATAAGAACGAGCTTAGTCTCTCAGGCATTAGCGCGAGTGGAACTATACTGTTTGGACCCAAGAAATGAAACCTAGGACTTATTGGTGTATTGAAAACGATTTGCATGAGCTAGTACCACCTTGGGAAGGTGTACTAGTAACACAGGAGTGTGTTTTTGATACAAGGCGGGTATTGTACCCTGTTAAAGACCAAGGGTTTAAGCGACTAGCCCTACTAAATTGGATGGAAAGTGGTACTCCAAGATTATTTGATTCAGAGGAAGATGCAAAGGATACGTATATTAAAGCTGAAAGAAAACGGCTCGTAAAGATTATGGAAAAAGTAGCAGAAGACTATGAAGCATTAGGGAAATTTATATCATGAAATTTGAACGCGGTAAAACATACTGGTGTATTTACTGCCCTGGTTCTTGGTATCCAGTGGTGAAGCCCTGGCAGGGAGTATATCACAAAGAATATGCTGCCTTCTGTACTGTACAGAGAATAGTACCAGTCGATGAGACAGTGGATGACTTCTTCCAAAAGTCCAATTACAATTTAACTTACAAGCATATATTCCACACAGAAGCAGAAGCACAAGAGTCTTATATTAAGCATGAAAGAGTTCGCTTAGAGATTGTACGGGATAAGGCAATAAGAGATTTGGAGAAACTTGAAAATGAAGTTTGAAAGACACAAAATATACTGGTGTATTGCACCTGATGCCAACTGGCCTGAAGAATTACCTGTGGTAAAACCCTGGCAAGGGAAGCTTTATATTAGCAAAAGTGACTGGGGTGCGGCATGGTATATGCATCCAGTTGATCCGTCTCCCTATAAATCTATATCCATACACTCTGAGGATAACCTATTTTATACTGAAGAAGAAGCACGAGCTGTGTACATTCAAGCCGAAAGGAACCGACTTGTAGAGATTATGGAAACTGTAGAAAAAGATTACCAGGCTTTGGAGGAATTTGCAAATGCAAAATAGACAGATAATTGTGAGTGGAACCTTAGATGAATATGAACATCATATTAGTGGTGCGGCTACACTATACTTTAATGAATCCAGGTCTGGAAATATTAAATTTAAGAATGTTCCCAATTCGGGAAAAGTGGAAGTCATAATACCATTTTATCAAAAGATGCATGGTAAGTATGTAGTTACACACGGAGGAGTAGTGTTAAGTGGTTATTTGCAGGATTACAAGCGTGAAGAAAATGGTAGGGTTGTAGTATGGTTAGTTGGTGCTAGGGTAGGAGACACTTGTTTTAAGGACATTAAGGGTTTTGTAGAAGTGATTGTGCCACTTAATCAAAAAATCAAGGCACCAAAAGATACTATATGGTGCAATTTCACTGGGGAGCATACTCACTTAGTCAACAAACATGAAGTTCTTTCGGTTGTTAGTATCAGTGGTAGATGGACCCTGCGGGTTGGCCCTAGTCAACAATGGCATAAAGAAGAAGGATATAAGGCTGGCATGAAGGCTGTAATTGAATCCCTTGCTGTTCAAGGATTAGGAGGTTACAAGTATGAATAAGAATCAAAAAATACTCACGACTGGTACTATTACTTCAGGTTATGATGCAAGAGATAGAAGTGTTGCCTGGGCCGATAGTGAATTTTATAGTAATGTACCTGTTGGCACGAAGATTAAAGTTTCTATTATAGAATCTGAACCAAACAAAAAGACACTTAAAGAAGTACTAAAGAATCCACCGATGCAGACATACCAACATTTCCCTGATGCCTACCACCCCTCATACAGGGTTGACTACAATCTGTGGTGTAAACAAGTTCGTAGGGCAGTGGTCCAACCACTACCGTGTGCTGAGTGTGATAAGAACACTGAACATGATGAGATGGATGCCTTGTACATAGATGACTATGGACCATTCTGTATAGTATGCTACGCAAAAGGCATTAAGAATATGAACTTTGTATCAGATGAAGTGCGGGACATCTGTCAGGGAGCTAAGGATGAAATTTGAACTAAACGGTAAAAAGTTCTGGGGTGACCATAGTGGAATTGAACGCAAGGTGCGTGATTACATGGGCACTGTTGGTATTAAATTGCATGGAGTCACACGGTGTGATAAATTCGTAGGCAAGACTTTTGTGGGTGAGGTATCCTTGGACATCAATGAGTGGCAACCAGTATACCGTATTAGAGTGCTCTTGACTGAAAAAGTGTGTAAGAGTATTCTTTTTGAGGTCTATTATGCTAGTTGTGGGTGGTTGTGCGGAACCTATGAAGACGTATACAAAAAGCTACTAAAGCATCTTAAGACTTATGATATACGTATTATAGGTACACTGGCAGTGGTGGGGTGCTGTATCAAACCCATATATATTAACATGAAGACTATTTACATTACGGACTGTGATGATCCAATAGATTTTATAGATAGAATCTATGAAGCAGCAGTCAACCAACTAATGGAGAACTAATGGAACTATTTGTATTGTTTTATGTAGCATTTGGATTAATATCAGCAGTTTTTATATATCATATAAACTTGGACTGGATCGAGAAATTACCAAGTGATGCTTCATTTATTAAAACATGGTCTATGACCTTAATTTCCATAGGGTGCTGGTGGGCATATGTCTATGGAGCTATTTGGCATATAATGAGTATGCCTTGGGAGGTATCATGATTAAGAAAACAGTTCTAAAGGGGACTTTGAGATATAGTGCCATAAATTATTCCATGGGTACTTGTCAGTTAAATCTTGAGGATATCCACTCCGTGGATCTGGCTAGTCGCCAAGTACCTGATGATCTGGAAGTGGAGATAGTGGCTTACGTCCCACCAACAATCAAAGCTCCCGATGATGCTGAGTGGATAGTGTCTAGGGGCGGGAGTCATTATCTGATGAGCAAAAATAGAGCACTTGCTGTTGTTGGTGCGACTGGTAGTTGGAAGCTACTTGGAGATGATGGGGAATCTTCGCAGTGTTGGACATCCTCGGGGTGTGGGAAAAGGCATAGAAGCTGTAACAAACAAGCTTGCAGAATTGAAAAGGAACGGATACAGTTATGAGTCCTCGACCTGACGATTATTTATTTAGAGCAACTAATTGGGGACTTTTTAGACACCAGGGCGAAATAGATTTTAGTGATTTAGGTATTTGCAAAAGGTTTATCTCTTGGTTTAACCACTCCGAGATTGAGTACATTTTTGTTGATTTGTCCCAGTACAAAGGTTGTGCTGGTAAGATGGACCTTGACTACACTTATGATGAAGATGATTATATAATTACTAAGATCTGTAACATAAAAATACATGTTACAACGAAGAATAAATTCATCCAACCATTGCCAATACTTGCACATGAAATTAGCCATTATGTACTCCATAAAACAGTCTTAATCCACAATAAATTATGGTACAAACATAATGAAGATGGTGTAAACGCATTAGCCTCACACTTAATAGATGAATTCATTGCTAATTCAACTTGACTTATAAGATTTTTGTGGTATACTTAAGATAGCCTCCTGTAGTTCAGTGGGAGATCGAGAGTCTTATAAGCCCGATGTCGGAGGTTCGATTCCTCCCTGGAGGACTAATGAAAAGGAGACGAACTCAATATAATAGGATAGCGAAAATAACACATGCACCCCGGTTTAAGAGATGGTACAAAAAGTATATCCATCGTCTAAATCGTAGGAAAGCAAACAAAACTCCCGAGTCAATTGATAAGAAACTTGATGGCTGGGAACTTACTTAACGGAGATAAATTATGACAGACCAACAAACCTTAATTTTACTGTGCGAAAAGTTGAATTTGACAAGATCCGCAAAGAGCAGTGATCGTTATCATTCAGATACATTTGTTGTATTAGGCGATAAAATTATCCTTGGGAGCGGGGACAATAGCAGTAGTAGTTATTTTACTGAATTTGTGTTTGACTCTAAAGGCACAATACTTAGTCATTCCACAGGAGAGTAAATTATGAGAGATAGAGTACCAAAAGACTTTTATACGGGTCTCAAAGCTAACCCCGTAGTCACGAATGTTCAAGAACTACGGGAACAATTAGCTAGATTACCGGGCGACTTACCTATTGACATTCTTAATTGGGGAGTTTCCTTGCGTGTTTATAATATAGATAAAGATGCCCAGCTATCGTTTGAAGTCCCGGAGTCCTCGTGAAATTATTCTACATAGACTCACATGAAGGTATTTATGTTGTGGCCGCTAAGACGGCTGAGAAGGCATTACACTATGTCAATGATCACTTAGGCTGGGGTTTGTATCGTGCGGGTGAAGAAGACTGTACAGAACTTGCCCGTAAGCGTGGCATCTTGGTTGCAGACGAACCTAGTGGCAATGGTGTGTTGTACCGAAACGTAACATTAAAAGAAGCTTAGGAGACTAATTATGTTAACTCGATTCTTTGGCTATACAGCATTAACTTGTGTTATTGCAAGTGTGACTGTGGGACTTGTCGCCTTGTGGTTTGACAAGCTGATTCCATATATATATTTGCAAAAGTCATTTACAACCCTAGCTATTTTGCTAGTAGGTTCTCTGGTTGCTGCAATTGTATCAATATTTATCAAATAATGCTGGGAAGGGTTAGGCGGTGTCTCCATAGTAGCAACCAGATGAACATTAACCTCATGGTTTCTGTGTCACCCTAACCCTTTTCGGTGTTTGTCACAAGAGCTTGGATGCAACAGTGTAGAGAGTTTATGTTGTCTATATGCAAAGACTCTCTTAGCCTGGACCCCTCGCATGAAGCGAAACCTTAGCATTGGAGTGGTGATTTCGATGTTAAAAAAGACCCACTCCGCGTAGGTAGAGTGGGTCTTTTTCATTAGGTGGATTTCGCCACCGATTTCTACGTTGTATAGATTTCGCCACCGATTCTTTCCGTTGTATAACAAATACAGCCCCCACAATCCTCATGATTGTTGTCACCCTCCTAGCTGCTAGTAGCCTGTCAACACCTAATTATAGCACAGTATAGCCAGAAGTCAAATCAATTATTACCTGTATAATCAGTCATTTAGGTTGTATGAGTCTTCGTGGTTATACCCCGCAGTTAATTGAACTATAATGATCTTCGTGGTTATAGGGACGACCGGATTCCTAGTTTGTTATTACAAAGTAATAACAAACTAGGAATCCGCTTAGCCCCAATGACCACTATAACCTGCATCACTAAAACACTATGAATTCTGACTGGTTTTGTTTGACATTGTGCGGGTATGGTGTATAATTGTAGTATGAAGCAAAAACAAACAATTATTGAGACAGTGTCATGATTGCTCTATCCCCTCAACAACTAGCTCCGCATTGGCAAGTGTGTTCGGACTGCAATGGATGGTTTGACCCGTTTGTCAATGCCCCTGCAAGCATACAAGACCCGTTTGACGCCAATAGGCTGTATGGACAAATAGGTACACATATTATATGTGTGAACTGCGCAGAACGGAGGGGGCTAGACCAGTGTGAGACTTGTAATATATGGATACCCGAAAATGACATAATTGAACATGATTATGAGTGGTATTGTCTTGAATGTGCCAAACTTGCAGGGTTAGAGGAGTGTACTGGTTGTAATAAGTGGGAACATGAGGATGATATTAAAGAATGTGATTATGAATCATACTGTGAGGTTTGTAGGGAACACTATGATTTTTACTGGTGTGAGGGTTGCCTAGGGTATCATCAAAATACTACTTATGTGGAATATACCGGTGAGACTTATTGTGAGAATTGTTTCAATGAATCCTATGCTTATTGTTCTAATTGTGAAGAGATATATCCACATGATGATATGAATGGTGATCGTTGCTCTGATTGTGCTGATACAAATACCTGGGTAGGTTGTACCAAATATGACGAAGTTGGTAGTCCTAGACATTATGGGGTCGAATTGGAAACATCTAATTGTAACGGATGGGACAATTATAGTCACCCCGCTTGGGGAGCTAAACCAGATCCAACAGTTTTGGGTATGGAATTCTATTCTGCAATTTTATATGGTAATGACGGTTTACGGGCTATTGACAATTTGTGCGAATATGCAAATAAACATGGCTGGAGGGTGAATAGTGCGTGTGGTTTTCATTTGCATATTGACCTAAAAGGTGAGGATTCAGACGGTCTAAAAGCTATTGCTCTTGCGTACCATACTACCTATGATGTTTGGAAACATTTTGCCATCCCCCCTAGATTACTGAGGGACTATTGTAAACCTATGGAATCCACTTTACAAGATTACCTAACTTGTAAACATACTGATGATTGGCGCAAGCTGGCCACAAACTTGCGGGGGCGGTATTATTGGGTGAACTGGAAAGCATATTATGACCATGGTAGTCTTGAGATACGGCTACTAGAGGGTACACTAGACGCCGAACGAATTAAAAATTGGGTTCGTGCGCATACTACGTTTGTTGATTGGGCTAGCAGATTAGGGTACCTAGGGGTCCGTGCTGCTTTGTGGGGTAGAACCCCAGTAGAACAGTTTGAGGCTATGCGGAACGTCTGGAGCAATGGTGCTTATGACTTAAATGAATACTATGCTTGTGATGAATTGATGGAGGTTGCTTATGCCTAATTGTTTTAAGTGTGATAATGAACTCAATGATTTAGTCGAACATGATAGTGAACTCTATTGTGGGGCTTGTGCTACGAAAGCCGACTTAGCTGAATGTATCAATTGTGGTATTTGGTTCAATGAGGCTGATTTACGCAAACATAACGATAAATACCATTGTGAGGAATGCGCCGATAGTCTAGACCTAGTGGAATGTGTAGAATGCTGCTTGTTATTCGACAATGATGATGTTGTCGTTGACGGGTATTGTGTAGATTGTGCTGTTGGCAATGACTATGACAAATGCGATAATTGTGGGGAGTGGACTGAGAATACACACTATTATGATGGGGAATGTTATTGTGATGGTTGCTTTGGTGATTTGGACATTGGATTCTGTGAGGGTTGTGATGAATGGAAAGACTCTGATGATCTAGTTGACTGTGGTAGTACATTCTACTGTGAGGGGTGCGCAGGGTATCGTGGTTGGCACAAGTGTGAGGGTTGTGGGGTTTGGGACGAGAATACCTATGAGGGTGGGCGTGAGGTGTGGTGTTCTGATTGCTTTTATGACCGGTTTTTTATCTGTGAAGGTTGCTCTGATACTTTTGATAATGACGATGGGGTGAATACTGACAATGGAACATTTTGTAATGCTTGTGTGCCCTATACTGACGGGGGGGATTACTACCCACAATTTACCTATATGAAAGAAAACAGTTTCAGTAAGGTTGGCAGTGACCGGCGCTATGGACTAGAATTAGAATCTCAGACTTGTCCTAATTACATGGAATTGAATCATACCGGTTGGGGGGCCAAACCTGATGGGTCTATTCGGGGTAAGGAATTTTATTCTGCCATCTTTAGGGGTAATCGTGGTCTGCGCAGTATTAGGAAAGTTTGTAACTATGCCAATGAACACAATTGGGTAGCTTGTCGGAGTTGTGGCTATCATCTGCATCTTAATATGCGGTATGAGAATGTTGATTCTCTTAAAGCTATTGCTTATGCCTATTATGCTACTCGGAACACTTGGTTAGGTTTTGTTAATAATAGGCGTCACAATATACCATATTGCCGTGCTATGGATAGTAATAATGGTAATGTTGGGCATATTACTGATCTTACAGAATGGAACGAGTATTGTAGTAATTTTAATCGTGATATATGGGTGAATTGGCAAGCGTATCGTGCTTACAAAAGTCTTGAGATTAGACTTCACGAAGGAACCTTTGATGCTGATAAGGTTTGTAATTGGGTTAGGGCACATATCACATTTGTGGATTGGGCTAGTCGACTAGGTTATGACGATACTGTGAGTATAGTTGATATTATGGGCCATAAGGAGCTACTGTCCGATATATGGGGTAATGCGGGTTGTGAGAATTTGGCAGAATTTTATAACATCCGGGAGGCTGTGAATGTCTAATACAATTTGTCATACCTGTGTAGCTTGTACTAACTGTTATTATTGTGCAAAATGTAGTGGTTGTAATTATTGTACCACATGTTTGAGATGTATAGCTTGCAGTAATTGTGGTGAGTGTAAGAATTGTATGGATTGTAAAACCTGCGTAAAGTGTACAAACTGTACGGATTGTGAACAATGCATATACTGCAAAGATTGTAAGGGTTGTTATGATTGTAGTGGTCTGGTTGGGAAAACTGGACTGCGCGGGGTGCATCGGTAGTTGACAACCAGGATTCCATGGGGTATACTTGAGTATGGATGAATACACAATCAGAATTGAAGTTAATGGTGTTGAGCTATGGCGCAGGGTGTTTTGTTACTGTCCCTCAAGAAACAGTGTGTTTCTTCAACTAAGTAAGGAATTCGCTGCTTACATTAACGGTACTCAGGCGCGGGCCGATATTTCATGCTGCTACACAATAGTACAAAAGTGTAATTCAATACCGGGTGAGTGCTCGAGTGGGCGAATACATCTTGACAAGACTTGGAAACTAAGGGACTAATATGAATAAGAAACTGAAATACATTGTGATAGTACCAGAAGGTACGGGTTACCGAGCCAGGCTACTTTGTGACCTAGCCGGGGATGACTTCCTACTAACAGTCTGCGAATCGACTCCCCATGGGGCAGTTGACTCAGCTATGGCCAAGTACAATGATCTAGAGGTGTGTGCTAATGCTTAATGTAGATTGTATACTATGTACTGAATGTCATGCCTGTATGGATTGTGAGGCTTGTTCACGTTCTGTACACTGTACTGACTGTAAAGATTGTGATGTGTGTACTTACTGTCATGATTGTACTAATTGCAATTATTGTACAAGTTGCACTAGCTGTAAGGGTTGTACCAAGTGCATAGACTGCGTTAATTGTACAGATTGTCACGATTGTAGTGGTCTTTCTAATCAGGCCGGATTAACTGAGGTACACAAGTAATGAATAGGCATTGTATCAATTGTGATACTTCTTTTAATTGTAGATTTTGTGTAGATTGTGACAATTGTATGAAATGTGACAATTGTTATAATTGCAAGGACTGTACGGATTGCAGTGGTTTGACTAATGAAACCAGATTAACTGGAGTACACAAATGAAGAAAAGCGTTAATGGTTGTAGTCTATGTACCGATTGCACGGGTTGTTCATATTGTTTCTTAACTGATAATTGTGTGAATTGTAAGCAATGCAATGAATGTACTAATTGCATAGACTGTGCCTGGTGTTGTAGTATTGATGACTGTTCTAATTTGCTAGTGTGTACATGGTGCCAACAGTGCAATGACTGTGATAATTGTTTTGATTGCAAGGATTGTGAAGATTGTATTAGGTGTCTGAGCTGTACAGATTGTCACAACTGTAGTGGTCTAACAGGGGAAACCGGGCTAACTGGAGTACACAAATGATTCTGGGGCCTGTACCGGGTGGACTAACTGCCGTGGTCGCGTGGATTTTGTTTTTAATAAAGGTTAATAATGAATTGTAATGAATGTACATATTGTGAGGCGTGTAAGGAGTATGTGTACTGTGAGTACCGGGGTACTTGTACGGATTGTGGATATAAGAAACCGAACCGGGTGAGTTGTATTTTAGATAAGTTATGGGGTTGCATAATGTATTCCATATTGATTGGTGTGATAATCATATTCGCAGAGAATAACTGGGGGCTAGCCTCCAAAATTTTAGTCTGGTTTGACTTGACAATCTAGACTCTGTGTGGTATACTTGTAGTGTCAACTAGAAACTTATTGAGGTGGAATTATGAACGAAAAAGATAACATTTGTTGCGAACACTGTGAGGATTGTAAGGGTTGTAGGAAGTGTTGGGCTTGTGAGACATGTGAGAATTGTTCTGATGGCAATAATTGTAGGTACTGTGAAGCCTGTAGGGATTGCCTATATTGTTATGCTTGCAAAAATTGTACTAATAGCAAATTTTGCACAGGTTGTACAGACTGTACAGACTGTACAGACTGTATAGACTGTACAGACTGCATAAACTGTACAAGTTGTGTAGATTGTACAGATTGCCATGGCTGTAGTGGTTTGAATGGCCAGACTGGACTCTGGGGAACACACGGAATAAAACATACCTATAAGTCCAAACTGGGTGGGTTTGATGGGGGTGGTTAAAATGGATTGGGAAGCGTGGTTTTATTATGGTGTCTTTTACGGTATGGGTATAATGGCCGGTATTGTTAGCTTAGCTGCAATGATTTCTTTTTAATGGGGCAGTATGAAAAACATTGATTGTTCAACTATTCGTGATTGTAAGGTTTGCACTAATTGTCTAATGTGCGAAGATTGTGCGAACTGTACATCATGTATTCGTTGTGCTGATTGTAAGGGCTGTCATGACAGTTGGCATTGCAGTGATTGTGTGGACTGTGCGGGGTGTACTCATAGTGATGGGTGCAATGATTGCCGGGACTGTGTTGATTGTGATACCTGTAGGGGCTGTAGAAACTGCATTAGTTGCAATGAATGTACAGAATGCACATTTTGTATTGACTGTTTTGACTGTCATAACTGTAGTGGTCTAAGGGGCGAAAGTGGGTTAGAGGGTGTACACAAGTAGGATTTTAACTAAGAGGATTTTAACTAAGAGGGTATTATGAAATTATGGGAACTGATGCTTGCGGCTACAGGGTTTATACTGTTTGCAGCAATTTTAGGTATTATTACAATGATTGGCATTATTTATGTTGTTCAAAATTTAGTTTGACAACGGAGATTCTGTAGTGTATACTTGAGTATTACCAAGATTGCCCGAAACTAATTCAAGGAGTTTAGTATGTCTGAATTATTCAACAAGCCTGTCCATGTGGAATGCCCAAAGTGTAATGAACTATACAGCTTCCCCCGTATTCCCGTTGTCCAAAGTAGGCAGGTGGGTGGTCCTGATGAGGCTGTAATACGGCCTAGTTCGATTATGATGTGCACGGCCTGTTTTGGTGACCTAACCCCGACTGTCTACCAAGAATCGGGGTTGTCTTATGGTGATTGTATGGAACAAGCTGATTATAAGGCGTTAATAACCACTTAACAAAGGTTACGGACCCATACCCCCTGAGAGTTTGCCCCGCTCTTAGGGGGTTTTTTCATGCGCAGATTTCGCCACCGTTTCTTTCCGTTGTAGAGGCTATCGGGGTCTGTGAGATTGTCGGGGTTATAATGTCTGTTGTGGTCCCGGCAGTATTTTTATCGTTGTGACCACGATTACTGGAATAATTAAAATCTGTAAAATTCTGTTTGACATTGTGCCATTACAGTGTATAATTGTAGTGTGAATAGACTTGAACGCGAACAATATGCTAGAGGGATTATCGAACGACTAGGGGTACGTAGGGCAGCTATGGGTTGCAAGCCTACTCCGACCCCTACGCCGAACCCTACTGGATACGATGGTGTTGACCTATTGCCTAGTGGCTTGTATCGGGCTAGGATTCGACAATGTGATGCCCTAGGGGGTCAAGACCATCGCGTAACGCTAGGGAAGTTTGAGACTGCTAGGGAAGCCGGGAAAGCCTACAAAAAGGCCCATATAGAACTATGGGGTTCATTATCCTACTTTATTGAGGAGCTTGTAATATGACTTGTGATTATTGTAATAATGTATATACCCTTGCCGAGTTTGTTGAGTGTAATGGTTGTCTGTTATGCGAGCAATGTGCCCTTAATGACGGTTATGAAGAGTGTTCCATTTGTGGTGCTTGGGATGAACTGGACGGTGCTATGTGTTATGAGTGTAGCAGTGACTAGATGTACAGTATGTGATGGTCTTGGGGACTCTTGGGGTCTTATCCCTTGTGATAATCGTAGATTATGTGAAAATTGTGCTCACGATGCCGGTTATGACCCTTGTTTAATTTGTTATAACTGGGATAGACTTGTGGGTGGTATGTGTTCGGAGTGTAACAATGATTATTAAACACAAAACGATTGTGTAGGCTGATGTGGTCACGCGAATTTTTACTTGACTTTGTGTTTTTATGTGGTAGGCTTTAAGTATGAACATCTATGAACTAGAAGCGTTAATTGGTGGTATGCGGCATGGGTGGTACTATAGTAGTGTAGATGCAGTCCGCAAGGCCCTAGACCATTATTGTCCTGGGGTATCCTCAGCAGAACTAGGGTTTGACTTAAATTATTTTGGTAGTTGGCATCCGGGGAAATTCCCTCGGGTTGCCCGATATACCATAGACATTCCATTGGGGAGATAATGATGTACTCTAAATTTGTAGGGGGTGTAGTAGAGCAGGTGTTTACCGACGACGGGGAATGCGTTTCCCAGAGTTTTAAGGTCTGTGACCTTACTTGTGAATATGAACGTGACGGTAAACCAATAGACCCACTTTCATTTGGGGGTGTACTACAGCTATATCAACCCTTTGACATGGTTCAACCGAATGCTAACTAAAGAACTAATGAAACTCCCCCTCAGTAGGGTAGAATCCGCCGATATTATGCGGCGAATATCCCCCGATCAATTCAATTATTATGTCTGGCATTGGCGTAATGATTTTCAACACTGTACTGATAAGTATGACTACTTAGAGGGGCAACCTGAACCCCCTAGACCGGAGGCTTAAGTGAGACAGTTTAGTTTAATTGATTTCACTCACAGGGTCGTAATTGGGGTCGGTCTAACCATTATAGGGGTGTGGGCAGTATGGATGATATGAAACAATGCGACACTTGTGCTCAGTGGTTCAACCCGGACCAAGTAGGGGACTACGATGGCTGGGTACTATGCGATACTTGTGCCGCGATTGCATGGGAGTGTACTGGTGATGAGTGAATGCTTAGGTTGTAAGGAATGTAAGGAGTGTAAGGATTGCACGAATTGCAACTATTGCCAAAATTGCACCGATTGTAGGAACTGTATGCACTGTGCGAACTGTACGTGGGGTAGATTCTGCGAGGATTGCACGAATTGTGAGAATTGCACGAATTGTTATGCTTGCAAGGGTTGTGTGCATTGCAGGGCGTGCAAAAGCTGTCATGGTTGCATTGATTGTAGGGAATGTATAAACTGTAAGGACTGCAAGAATTGTTGGACTTGCTATAATTCCACGGACTGTACGGACTGTACGAATTGCCATGATTGCACTGGTCTAACTGGTCTAACTGGGGAAACCGGACTAACGGGGGAAACCGGACTAACGGGGGTACACCGATGAAACTAACCGAGCTACGACAAAAGATTGATGAGTTTATAGCGGAACATGGGGATTGTGAAGCTATCTGCTTACATACAAGTGAAGATGAGCATTTGGATTACATTAGTCCACAAGTTAGCTTTAAGACTCTGTATGCAGTGTTTTCCGACAGAGCGCGATAAGTATAACTCCCCACCCTCTAACAGGGTTAGTCTGTTAGGGGTTTTTTCATGCGCAGATTTCGCCACCAATTCTTTCCGTTGTAAGGGTTATGACAGACCCCCGGATTAGCGTGGTCATATACAGATTTCGCCACCGATTCCTTCCGTTGTAGGGATTGTAATGATCCTCGTGGTCATAATCGGTTATGCGGGTTTTCGTGGTCACGGGTTGTCTGGGTGTAAAATTTACGGGTGGCCGATTATTACTTGACAATCGCCCCCTGGGTTGTATGCTTGTATCGGAGGGAATAACATGTTACCATCGGGCTATCTAGACTTTGACGCAAGGCAGTATGAGAGGCTATCAGTAGAGGTACAGCGCGAGGTGTATCACGCTATGCGTGACATTGTGCGTTATACACTAGGAGTCGAAAAGACTGGTCACGCCACGCTACTAGCTAACCCATGCACCCCAGTCGATTGGATTATGGCGGTTAAGCGGCTTGAGTGTATATGTGAGCGTTGTAGGGGTACGGGAACTTATTACTGGGGTGCCTGTGTCAACGGTATTATGCAACACTCTGCGCCTTGCGCCCGATGTGGAGGTGACGGTTGTATGACTTTTGACGATATGCGGCGAGGTAGGGCTTATGACAAACATGCTATTGTAAGGGCTTGTAGGGTGTAATATGAATAAGGATTGTAAGGGTTGTGCCTGGACGTACTACTGTACCAGTTGTGACAATTGTGTATATTGTGGCGATTGTGTATGGTGCATGGATTGTGAGAGGTGTTATGGTTGTCGAGGTTGTAATAGCTGTGTCGATTGTATAAAGTGTATCGACTGTACAAAATGTACGAATTGTTACAATTGCTCTGACTGTTATGATTGTAGTGGTCTTACTAACGAAACTGGTCTCCGGGGGGTACACCGATGAATATAACTAATTGCATAAATTGTTGGGATTGTTGGAGTTGCACGGAGTGCTCGAATTGTTTGAATTGTGCAGGTTGTACGGATTGCAAGAATTGCATATATTGTATGGGTTGTGAGGGGTGCTTGGGTTGTGGGACTTGCACAAACTGCAAGGATTGCGAATACTGTAATGACTGCTATGATTGTAGCGGTCTTACAAACGAGGTTGGATTAACGGGAGTACACCGATAATGACGATTGAACAAGTTACGGATGCTAGGAACAATTGGACCGGTTGCACGGATACTAACATTGAAACGGTTTGGCAGCATTGTGCTGATTGTTTCTGGCGTGACGAATGTGCCGATTATTCTGAGTGGGAGAATCTTAACGAGATCGTCCGACGATTAGAATTGTTACGATTGTAAAATTTACAATTGTGTAATTATCGTTTGACACCGTGCGGGGGCGTGGTATAGTTTAATAGTCAAACAACTAATAGGTAACAATGAGCGTAACAGAACTAAGACCGATAAAACAGACTGACAAGGGTTATCACAATTGTGGCGAACAGTGGGGTTTTATGGGCGAACACAGACATTACCAGTCTGATTATGAATGCCCTACCTGCAAAGGGGTAACAACCCACCCACAATGTGCGGCTTGGCCCATATCGGTTGTTGAATGCCCAGGTTGTTTTGAGGGGCTGGAGCTAGGGCTATCGGAACGTACGGGGGTACGTTTTCGATAATGGATGAATTTACAAAACAATACATCATCACTGCACTATGGTCATTGGATTATAACGATGATCCATTAGATAATGGTCAAGGTTCGGATGACCTAGCCCCAGAGACTCTTGCGGCTATGATAGCTGATTGTAAGCAATTCCAAGAGCAAACCGCCTGGATGATTGAGACTGACCTATCGGGTGCCGGACACGATTTCTGGTTGACACGTAACGGACACGGGGCCGGATTTTGGGATGGGGACTGGCCAGAATATGGGGAGGTATTAACAGAATTATGTGAGGGGTGGGGCGAACGGCATTTATACATAAACAACAACTTAATCTATCAGGAACTATCATAACTAGAAAACATTTTATTGAAATTGCGGAAACCATTAGCCGGATACAAGAAGAGGATGTACGGCGATTTATGGCAGAGGAACTATCAAGTATCTTCAAACGTATCAATCCAAGATTCGACAAGGCGAGATTCTTTACGGCTTGTGATCTATAGTGGTCACGCCTTTATGACGTACTAACTCATTCTAGAATAGGAGGATAGTACCCCGCTGAAGGGTGATTGCAGACCCCAGAAGTAGTAATACTTTTGGGGTTTTTTATGCGCAGATTTTGCCACCGATTCTTTCCGTTGTAGGGATTGTAACGTCTTTCGTGGTCGTAACGATTGTAGGAATCATAGATTTCGCCACCGATTCTTTCCGTTGTAGGGATTGTAACGATTTTTGGGGGGGTCGTGGTTGTAACGATTATCGTGGTTGGCGAGTTATGACGGTTATGATGATCACGGGTTGTTTGGTGTCGTTACAATCGTTATAATCGGTTATGCAGGTTATAGGGTTGTAAAATTTACTGGGGGTCGATTTTCTTGTTGGATTTGCTTGACGCACGGCACGGGGTGGTGTAGACTTGTATCGGAGGGGAATCATGACGCGAATTGACCGAGAAAAGACCGCTCGCAAGGCGATAGAACGATTAGGCCGTCAACGCGCGGCCGACGGCACACGCCCCACAAAGCCGCCTACACCTAACCCGCTTGGAGTCGAAGGGGTCGACCGGTTGCCGTCTGGCAACTACCGGGCTCGGATATGCTTTTCTAGTGCCCTTGATGGTAGGTTCGCGCGGATAACCCTGGGCACATTTGCAGACCTGGAATCGGCCGGATTGGCCTATCGCGCGGCGCATATTCACTTGTGGGGTAGCCTTTCATACTTTACTGGGGAGCTAGTGGTATGAAAACCTTACGTGCTTTGTTATCATTCCTGGGGTATGTTTTGGCAGACCCACCCAGACGGGTGGTACGTGAATGCCACCATTGTGGGGGGTTGTATATAGAACCACTCGGTCGGGTGGTGTGTCCGAATTGTCACTATGATATGTGAGGTGGTTATGAAACAATACAAAATAAAATGGCGCAATCGTCTCAATTCATTTATAGTGATTGAAGGGTTGCGACGATACCCTAGTTGGGTTGACGCGTGTCGGCAAGTGTATCTATGGAGGTTTAGATTTCCGGCCAATAGCTACTATATCGAAAGAGTAAACAACACATGATACTGAAAATGGCGCATGTAACGGGTATCCTACCTAGCATGATTATCCGGGTTCCTCAGTTTATGGGGGGGCAGCGCGGTTATCCTGGTTTTGTGGAGTTTGGTGGTACTATGAGTAATTATTATTGTACAAGTTGCAAGTATAGTGAGGATTGCACGTCTTGTACAACTTGTACGGATTGTGTGAATTGTTACAATTGTACGAATTGTGTGAGGTGTCAGGATTGTGTAGGCTGTAGCGATTGTGTCGATTGTGAGGGTCTTGTCGGTGGCCATGGTGTTACCGGTTATTGTAAACCTACCGAATAGGAGGGAAGTATGTGGAGTTACTATAGTATAAATTGCAAATATTGTGAGGATTGCACGTCTTGTACAACTTGTACAGATTGTACAAGTTGTTGGGGTTGCACAGATTGTAGGGAATGCACAGATTGTGTGGGTTGTGTTGATTGTGTCGATTGTGTCGATTGTATCGGTATTGTCGGTGGCCAGGGTGTTACCGGTTATCGTAAACCTACCGAATAGGGGGATTTTATGTGGAGTTATGATTGTAAGGAAATGTACGAATGTGATGGTTGTTACGAATCATCCTATTGTACGCAATCTGAGGTTTGTATCAATTGTACCACCTGTATCAGTTGTATAGGTTGTTACATGTGTAACGACTGTGTAAGGTGTGCGGGTTGTGGAATCTGTAGCAGATGTGAGAAATGCCAGGATTGCCTAAATTGCTCGGATTGTGAGGGTTGCTCGGATTGTACGGGGTGCAATGATTGCAATGATTGCAATGATTGCAATGATTGCAATGATTGCAAGGACTGTAAGGACTGTAAGGACTGTAAGGACTGTAAGGATTGCACAGGATGCAAGGATTGTCATGATTGTAATGACTGTCATGATTGTAGTGGTCTTACCGGTGAAGTGGGATTAACGGGGGTACACCGATGAAAACCGATTGTAAGCATAAGTGGGATTGCGTTGAATGTGTGGATTGCACTAGTCCTCGGGGTTTTAAGGATTGCAAGGATTGCAAGGATTGCAAGGATTGCAAGGATTGTGATGGTTACGCTCCACATACTATAGGAGGTGAATAATGATTCATCCATACAAGTTGGATTTCAACGGTCAAGGCGGTATTGACGCTCATTACATTTGTCCACATTGTGGTGAAGTTAATGTTGTGTTTCAAAGTGCTGATTCGCAGGTACTTTACCAAGATTGTGATGATTGCTTTGTCCAGTTGGAGCTGGGGTTGTATCGTGACCCTGTACTAGGGGGTACGATTGTAGGGTTGTAAAATTTACGGGTCGCGGATTTTCTTTTCGGATTACTTGACTAGCTTGTGGGGTGGTGTATACTTCAAGTAGAAAGGGAAAAATCATGTTTACTCTATTTTCGATTTTGGCTGTTGCGTTTATCGTTGTTGCCTGTAGTCGTACTGTCGTGCTTCCCCCAGTGTACTCCAGGGCAACCGGCGTATATGCCGCGCGCCGCGAAATTGCTGCTCGCTGGGCTGCTGAGCAAAGGTGGGTATAATGTCGGGTTTCATTACCAAACGAGCGATCATTACTAACATGGTACTGATTGTCTGGTCTTTCGGGTGGGGCGTCTTCTGGCAATGTTTACTAGCTAGCTCAGGTACAACATTCTTGAGCATCTTAGTAAAGAACGGGAGAATGTGATGGTTTATTCAGTAAGCGCGTTTACAAAAAACGGTAAACGCCTAGGCGCAGACAACGTAACCTTAGACCGTGCTAGGGAATTGGCTGAACAGTATGCCCGGGACGGCAACAGCGCGGAGGTATTCGGCTGGTTTGACGGTCAGAATAACCCTGTTAGTCGTGAAACATTCTATGCGTGTGATTATGTATAAGCTAATCATTACCACTCGGGAGTACATTGCTACCGGTTATTTCGATAATGCCGATAGTATCGAAGCCGCTCTGGCACCCCTCGACTGAGGGGGTCCGGTGCCGATAGCTGACATAATGCGTCAACTAACCTATGGGTGGCATTATAAGGCACACGCGGACTACTACTTCCGGGGGGTTCCGATTATATCATTAGAAATTCTGCGGGTGGTGGTCAATCCCTCTTGGGAGGGGCTTATTATAAGGAGAACATTATGAAGTTAGTTAGGTTTGAAATGTCCTACCCCAATAGAGGGGTACGATTCGAGCATAAGCTGGATGGAATCTATATTGTAGTAAACGGGTATACATTCCCCTATTTTGGGGAAGTTAACTCGCTCACTACTGTATTCCAAGACCGGGATGTATACCTGATCTTGTCACGTAACATCTACCGGGAAATAGCGCGGCTGGATGTTTATGCTAGCATCGACTCAAAAGTAAAGTTCACTGTTATTGTAGACAAAAGCGACTCGCGATACTGGAATGGGGAATTACTGGACGCCCTACCCATGGGGTGGGAGTCGGACCCCCAGACAATCGCACAAGCAATGTATGACGCACACCCCCTGTTGAGGGTATAATGATTGACTATTGGCAACAACAGACAACCGGACATATTTCGGTCAAGGGTGCTCTAGAACTAGCGGATAGTTTCTCCGATGAGTGCAAGAACAGAACACCTATTCCATTGTGGGTCTTTGCGCTCAGGGCGCTAGCCGGGCGAATTAGACTACATGAGCAAGTAAGCGATAGGCCCCCTTCTTAGTAACCAAGGCCCGGATTAGGCATCCCTCAATAGGGGGTGCCTTTTCTTATGCGCGTTGGTGGGTAGGCAAAACCAGAGTATCAACTTAGAGGGGGTTAGCTTGCCCGCTAGTGGCTCGCTGAGGGGGTCGGCCTATTCTATGTCAAGAATCCTAGCGGGTCGCTAACGAGCACGCTACCCTTACCTCGGTTCAGACCGAGTATGGCGGGTGGTAGTCAAGCACTACTA